>ENA-OFCE01000101-OFCE01000101.1-metagenomes-genome-assembly--contig:-NODE-101-length-65181-cov-7.331143_pt1 | contig 65181 bp, 56 predicted proteins | sample MGYA00153388_OFCE01 | MGnify analysis MGYA00153388
AACTCGCGACCCCGACCTTGGCAAGGTCGTGCTCTACCAACTGAGCTATTCCCGCCCGGCGTAACGATGGTGTAATGGAACGAAATTCTTCATCGGTACGGGGTGCGCATTATACGAGAAATCCTTTTCGCCGCAAGCCCCTGAAAGCAAAAAAACGCGAATTTTGTCTGATTGCTGATTTAAGCACCGAAATGGTGAATTTTCGTGCCGGGATAGGCAAAAAACCTGTTTTGCGGGCATCCAAGGTCAGGATTTGGTTCCCCATCACGGTGAACGTCCCATTGAGCCCATCACAACGGCTTACGCTTGGAGAAATAATGGGCGGGAGAATCGCCAAAACACCGTCTGAACATCGCAATAAAGTTGCTGGGGGTCGCGTACCCCAGGGCATCCGCAATACTGCTCACAGGCATACCATTAGCCAACATTTCCAACGCGTGAGACAATCTTGCCTGTTGACGCCATTGTGCAAAGCTGTTGCCCGTCTCGGCCATAAATAAACGTGACAAGGTGCTGGGCGAAAGCCCTCCCCAAGCCGCCCAGGCTTGCAAGGTTCTGGTGTCATCAGGCTCGGCAAGGATCGCATTGGTGATCCGCAATAAGCGCCGGTCGGTAGGCATTCTCAAATGCAGCGGCTGATGAGGCGAACGCCGGATTTCATCCAACAACACCGCAATCATCCGCTCCTGTTCAGCCTGCAAAGTCTCTTCAAACGACCAGGACACCGCACGGCGTACTAGCGCATTCATCAACTCACTGATGCCAATCACGCAGGGTTGATCGGGCAAGTCTTTGCTCGCATCAGGCGTAATCAGCACCGTCCAGCCGCTCATGACGCCACTGATGCTGACTTTGTGCGGCTCGTGTGAGGGTATCCAGCCAGCGCGATTCGGTGGTAACAGCCAGGATCCCTGCCTAGTGCGAACATGCATCAAGCCGCTCTCCACGCAGAATAACTGCCCCCGCAAATGCTGATGCCAATCGTATTCACGCGTCCCTAGACGAAACTCAAGACCCGGATCGTCTTCACCCCACATCACGATCAGTGAAGGACCATCGGCACGTTCACTGAGGTCGGAGGGATGATTGGCAAGCGCCGCTACCGTCATGACTGCTTCTCATTATTTTTAGCATAAATAACGTTATCCAACTTTCCGCCAGTTGTCCATTATTCATACTTTCTCCGCTCTTTGACCAACCAGAGGCGCCTAATGAACGACGTGAAGACCACTCCCCCCACCCCCGCGAAAAGTAAACGCCCTTGGCTGCTGTATTTACTGGGGGCAGCCTGTCTGCTTGCCGCCATCCTCTGGGCAGGATGGTATGGTGCGTATGGTCGCTGGTATGCCAGCACCGATAACGCCTATGTTCAAGGGGATGTCGTACAGATCACGCCACAGTTTCATGGCACCGTGGTCTCCATCAACGTCGATGACGGCGAATGGGTGTTCGCTGGCGATACGCTGGTTATGCTTGATCCTGACGACAGCCAACTGGCACTGGACAATGCCGAGGCCCATCTGGCCAACGTGGTGCGTAAAGTGCGAGGTTTGTTTAGTGCGGTCAGCGGTGCCAAGGCCGAAATCGCTGCCCGCCAAGCCACGCGGGACAAAGCGCGCGCTGATTACCAACGACGCCGCGCACTAACCGTTTCCGGTGCCATCTCCAAAGAGGAATTAGCCCACGCCAACAACGCTTTTCTGGAAGCACAGAGCGCGCTGGAGGCTATCGAGCAACAGTACCAGCAAAATCTCTCATTAGTGGATAACACCAGCCTGGCTTCACACCCCGAAGTACTGGCAGCGATAGCGGCATTGCGTGTCGCTTTCCTCGATCGCTCACGCACCACCATCGTTGCCCCGGTCACGGGGTATGTCGCCAAACGTAAGGTGCAGTTGGGCCAGCGAGTACAGCCAGGCGAAGCGCTAATGGCCGTCGTACCGCTGGATAAAGTCTGGGTCGAGGCTAATTTCACCGAGGCCCAACTGCGTGATATTCGCATCGGTCAACCAGTAGAGATCTATGCCGATGTCTATGGCAAAACCATTCGCTATAACGGTCAGGTACAGCATCTGGGTATTGGGACCGGTGCTGCGTTTGCGTTGCTGCCCGCACAAAACGCCACTGGGAACTGGATCAAGATCGTTCAACGGGTGCCGGTACGCATTGCCCTCACCCAGCCTGAGCAGCTTATCAGCCACCCGTTGCGCGTTGGCTTGTCCATGCAGGTCAATGTTGATTTGCATGACCGTAGCGGGCCGCTATTAGCTCAACGCTCGCCAGAGCCCTTGCTGGCTACCGATGTCTACCGCGATCAACTGAGCCAGTCAGACACCTTGAGCGAACGGATCGTTAAGGCTAATGGGGGTAATTTATGAGTCCCACGATCCCCGCCCAGGATTTCCGCCCCCCCAGCGTCAACTGGACCACCTTTGGTCTGGCTCTGGCGGTATTTATGTACGTGCTTGATGGCACTATCGCCAATGTCTCCCTGCCGACCATCGCCGGTAATCTGGGAGCCAGCAGTAGCCAAAGCGCCTGGGTGATCACCAGTTTTGCCGCCAGCAATGCGATTGCCTTGCCACTCACGGGTTTTCTGATACGTCGCATTGGCCAACTGCGGCTGTTTCTCTGGTCAATGGGATTGTTCACTGCCGCCTCATTAGCGTGCGGAATGGCCATCAATATGGAAATGTTAATTCTCTGCCGTGTGTTACAAGGAGCCGTGGCGGGGCCACTGATCCCGACAACCCAAGCGCTGATGTTGTCGATTTACCCGCCAGAAAAACGAGGGTATGCCCTATCCATGATCGCCATGGTCACCGTGGTCGCTCCAGTTGCGGGCCCCTTGCTCGGTGGGTGGATCACCGATTTTTATTCATGGCGCTGGACCTTCCTGATCAATATCCCGGTCGGCATTTTTGCCTGCACCCTGATTGCCAGCCAAATGCATGGCCGCCCCGAGAGCACCATGCGTGCCAAGGTGGATCGCGTTGGGCTAGTCGCGTTGATCCTGGGGGTGGGCGCACTCCAGATCTTGCTGGATAAAGGCAATGAAGAGGATTGGTTCAACTCTACCCAGATCGTCTTGCTGGCTATCGTTGCCGTGGTCAGCTTGCTGTTTTTTGTTATCTGGGAACTGACCGACTCACAACCGATCGTTAATCTGCAGCTATTTCGTCATCGCAATTTCCGGGTGGGTACGCTTGCGCTGATAGGTGCCTATTCCGCGTTTTACGCCACCAACGTAATCATGCCGCTTTGGCTACAGCGTACCTTGGGCTATACCCCCATCTGGGCAGGGTTAGCCGTTGCCCCCATGGGGATTTTGCCGCTGCTGCTGATGCCCTTTATGGGCAAAAATGCGCCGCGTTTCAACATGCGCTGGCTGGTATGCGGGGCTTTCATCCTGCTAGCTACGGCCTCTTACCTGCGCTCAGGCTTTGTCATTGATATTGATTTCCAACATATCGCGCTGATCCAACTGCTGCAGGGGCTCGGGCTGGCACTGTTTATCATGCCGATCAACGCCATCTTGCTCTCCGATCTCAAGCCGGACGAGATTGCGGCAGGCTCAGGGCTTGCCACCTTTATGCGTACGTTAGGTGCCAGCCTGGCAGTCTCCATTACGACCTTGATGTGGGATCGCCGTGCGGTTTCCCATCACGCCCAATTAGGCGAATCCCTGACCGTCTACGATCAAGAGACTCGTCAGGCGGTCACAACTTTAGAGCTGGGCCAGGCGCAGTCAGGCTATGAACGGCTGAATAATCTGGTCTCCGAACAGGCCGCACAGATCGCCTTCAATGATATTTCTTATGCGCTGGCTGGCGTGTTTCTGCTAGCCATCGTGCTGGTTTGGTTCGCCAAACCGCCCTTCGTACCTAAAGCCAAACCCTAGATCCCCAATAGAAAAGGGGGCGTGGATTACTCCTCCGCCCCCTTTTATGAACCTGATCCCGGCTACAGCTGAATAAAATGCTCGCGGTAGTACGCCAGTTCCGCAACGGATTCGCGGATATCATCCAACGCCTGGTGAGTGCCCTGCTTTTTGAAGCCTGGCAGGATCTCCGGTTTCCAGCGGCGCGCCAGCTCTTTCAGGGTGCTGACATCCAGATAACGATAATGGAAGTAGGCTTCCAGCAGCGGCATATAGCGGAACAGGAAACGGCGATCCTGGCCAACGCTGTTGCCACAGATAGGTGATTTACCTGCTGGCACCCACGCTTGCAGGAAAGCGATAGTCGCCAGCTCGGCGGCACGATCGTCATGCTTGCTGGCTTTAACGCGCTCCACCAGCCCACTGCCGGTATGCGTGCGCACATTCCAGTCATCCATTCGCGCCAGTTGCTCATCTGATTGATGCACCGCGATCACCGGTCCTTCGGCAAGGATATTCAAATTGGCATCGGTCACCAATGTCGCGATCTCGATAATGCGATCGCGTTCAGGGTCCAACCCGGTCATCTCCAGATCGATCCAAATCAGGTTGTTTTCGTTTCCTGTCATGATTTTTCCTGCGTAAAAGCCGAAAGATAAACAAACCACGGGCAAACCCGCGGCTAATGCCAGCGTGCGTGGCGGTCAAGAACGGTTATTTAATATAAAATAGCGTGTATCATAGCCTTTTTGCTCGCCCCGAGCGATAAATGCCGATTCAAGTGAGGCTCAGTGAGTAAGAACAAACTGTCCAAAGGTCAAGAACGCCGCGTACAGGCCAACCATCAGCGTCGCCTGAAGCGTACTGACAACAAGCCGGAGCTGGATGATTCCCAATTGGGCGAACCGCAAGACGGGATCGTCATCAGCCGCTTTGGCATGCATGCCGACGTGGAAGCCGCAGACGGCGTCCAGCATCGCTGCAACATTCGCCGCACCCTACGTTCGCTGGTTACCGGCGATCGCGTGGTCTGGCGCCCTGGTGTAGGCACTCATGCGGGGGTCAAAGGCATCGTAGAAGCGGTGCATGAACGCACCTCGGTGCTGAACCGCCCTGATTTCTACGACGGCGTTAAACCCATCGCCGCCAATATCGATCAGATCGTCATCGTGTCGGCCATTTTGCCCGAACTTTCACTCAATATGATCGATCGCTACCTGGTCGCCTGCGAAACGCTGCAAGTCGAGCCACTGATCGTGCTCAACAAGATCGACCTGCTGGACGCCGCAGCACGTAAGGTGGTCGACGGAATGATGGACATCTATCGCCATATTGGCTACCGCGTTCTCGAAGTGTCCAGCCAGACCCGCGAAGGGATGGAAGCCTTTGAACAGGCGCTGGTCGACCGTATCAGCATCTTTGCCGGGCAGTCCGGTGTGGGCAAATCCAGCCTGTTGAACGCCCTGCTGCCGCAGACGGAAAAGCAAATTCTGGTAAATCAGGTTTCCGACGTCTCCGGCCTGGGGCAACATACCACCACGGCGGCGCGCTTGTATCACTTCCAACATGGCGGTGATGTTATCGACTCCCCTGGTGTGCGTGAATTTGGTCTGTGGCATCTGGAGCCAGAGCAAGTCACCCAGGCCTATGTCGAATTCCGCGACTATTTGGGCGGTTGTAAATTCCGCGACTGCCGCCACGACACCGATCCGGGCTGCGCCATTCGCGCCGCGATGGAAAGTGGCGCGATAGCCAAAGAGCGTTTCGACAACTATCACCGCATCCTGGAAAGCATGGCGCAGGTTAAAACCCGCAAAAACTTCCCGGACGCAGATAACTGATCCACAGTGCGGGGGTTGCGCTAATCGCCCCTCGCCCTTATATCCCCTTTCAAGAGGTTAATGTGCTGGATAGCATCAAGATTAAATTACAGTATTGGCTGCCAAAGCTGGCGTTAACCCGCCTGGCGGGCTGGGGCGCAGATAAAAAGGCCGGCTGGCTGACGAAGCTGGTGGTAAAAGCGTTTGCCCGCTATTACCGCGTGCAGATGCAGGAAGCACAGAACCCGGATTTAGCCTCCTATGCCACATTCAATGAATTCTTCGTTCGTCCATTACGTGATGGCGCACGCCCGATCGTAGCAGAGCCTCACGTGCTGGCACTGCCAGCAGATGGGGCCATCAGCCAGCTTGGTGCGATCCGCGACGATCAGATTTTCCAGGCCAAAGGCCATAACTACACGCTGGAAGCCCTGCTGGCCGGCAACTATCTGTTGGCGGAGCCTTTCCGTAACGGCCTGTTCGCCACCACCTATCTGGCCCCAAGTGACTATCACCGTGTCCATATGCCTTGTGACGGCATACTGCGCGAAATGATCTACGTGCCGGGCGATCTGTTCTCGGTTAACCCGCTGACCGCCGCCAACGTGCCGAATCTGTTTGCGCGCAATGAGCGTGTGATCTGCGTATTCGATACCGCCTTTGGGCCGATGGTGCAGATCCTGGTCGGTGCGACTATTGTAGGCAGCATCGAAACCGTCTGGGCCGGTACCGTCACGCCACCCCGCGAAGGCATCATCCGCCGCTGGACCTATCCAGCCGAAGGCATGGAAGGCGCGATCCAACTCGTTAAAGGTGAAGAGATGGGCCGCTTCAAACTCGGTTCCACGGTCATCAACCTGTTCACACCTGGCAGCGTACAGTTCGCTCCACACCTGAACAACGGCACCGTAACCCGGATGGGCCAAGCTTTTGCTGAAGCCGCAGCCGCACCAGAAGCCACCTTCGAAGGGAATTGATGCTGTGCGCCTGATTATCGCTTTATTGCTCAGCCTGCTACTGATCCAGCCGGTTCTCGCCGCCGCGATCCCCAACGAGTCCCAGTTACGGCAAGAATTGAAGCTGGCCGAGGGCAATAAAAACGCGCCTAATCAGGCGGAAACGGTTGAGGCGCTGCAAAGCGCCATCAACTGGCTCACCGAACGCAAAGAGTCGCAGAACAATTCCCAGCAGTATCAGCGGGTGATCGACGATTTCCCGAAGATGACGCAGGAACTGCGCCGCCAGCTCACCCTCGAAGAAGCCAAAATCCTGCCCAACGGCGAGAACCTGCCCGCCAGCGATCTGGAACAGTTAATTCTGCAAACCAGCAGCCAACTGCTGGAACAGGCCCGCCTGTTGCAACAGGAGCAGGACCGGACACGCGAGATCAGCGACTCTCTCAGCCAACTGCCACAGCAACAAACCGAAGCCCGGCGTGCGTTAACGGAAGTTCAGCGCCGTCTACAAGCTCAGGGCAATAACCAAACTACGCCATTGGCACTGGCGCAGCTTGCCCTGTTACAGGCAGAGGCGGCGGCACGTAAAGCGAAAGTGGATGAGCTGGATCTGGCTCAACTCTCGGCCAATAACCGCCAGGAACTGGCGCGGATGCGTGCCGATGTCTACAAAACGCGGCATGAAAAAATTGATGTTCAGTTACAGGCGCTGCGTAACAACCTCAACAGCCAACGCCAGCGGGAAGCGGAACGGGCGCTGGAAAAAACCGAGCAATTGGCCGAACAGAACGGCGATTTACCCGCCAGCCTACGCAAGCAGCTGCAAATCAACCGTGAACTTTCTGCTGCGCTGAACGATCAGGCGCAACAGATGGATCTGATCTCTTCCCAACAGCGCCAGGCCGCCGCACAAACGCTGCAGGTGCGCCAGGCATTGAGCACCATCATTGAGCAGTCCCAATGGTTGAGCGCCTCTACTGCGCTGGGGGAAACCCTGCGCGCCCAGGTCGCCATCTTGCCAGAAATGCCAAAACCCCGGCAGTTGGACAGCGCCATGGCCGATCTGCGCGTTCAACGCCTGAATTTTGAAAACCAGCTGGAAAGCCTGCCACAGCGCGCCAAAGAGTTTAAACAAGACGACGGTAGCCCCCTGACCAGCGCCCAACAGCGTATCGTCGATGCTCAGCTACGTACCCAGCGTGATCTGTTGAATTCGCTGCTGTCCGGCTGCGATACCCAGATCCTTGAGCTGACCAAGCTGAAGGTGGCCAACACCCAGTTGGTCGATGCGCTGAACGAAATTCAGGATGCAGCGCACCGCTATCTGTTCTGGGTGCCAGACATCAGCCCTATCACCCTGTCGTATCCGCTCAATGTGGCACAGGATCTGACCCGTGTACTGTCACTGGATACCCTGACGCAGCTCAGCGGCGCCTTCGTGATGATGGTCACTAGCCGGGAAACCTTGATCCCGCTGTTTGGTGCGGTGCTGTTGGTGATTTTCAGCATCAGTTCGCGTAAGCATTACCATGCGTTCCTGGCGCGGGCCAGCAGCAGAGTGGGCAAGGTCACGCAAGATGAATTCCTGCTGACGTTGCGTACCGTATTTTGGTCGATCCTGGTGGCCTTGCCGCTGCCGGTATTGTGGGCAGCGTTGGGCTTCGGCTTGCAGAATGCCTGGCCGTATCCGGTTGCTGTCGCAATCGGTGAGGGCGTCACCGCCACGCTGCCAGTGCTGTGGATCTGTATGATCAGCGCCGCCTTCGCCCATCCGCAAGGGTTGTTCATCGTGCATTTCCGCTGGCCGGTGAAACAGGTTTCCCGCGCCATGCGTTATTACCAGATGTCGATCTGGCTGATCGTGCCGTTGATTATGGCGCTGATCACCTTCGACAATCTCAACGATCGCGAATTCGCCAATACCCTTGGCCGCCTGTGCTTCATTCTGCTCTGTCTGGCGCTGGCACTGGTCACCAACAGCTTAAAGCGGGCCGGTATTCCACTGTATCTGGATAACAAAGGCTCCGGCGAAAACATGATCAACACCGCGTTGTGGGGGCTGTTGCTTTCCGCACCGCTGATTGCTGCATTGGCTTCCACCGTCGGCTATCTGACCACCGCACAGAAACTGTTGGCACGCCTGGAGACCTCGGTTGCCATCTGGTTCCTGCTGTTGGTGATTTACCACATTATCCGCCGCTGGATGCTGATCCAACGCCGCCGCATCGCCTTTGACCGTGCCAAGCAACGCCGTGCCGATATCCTGGCGCAGCGTGCCAAAGGCGAAGAAGAATCCACACATACCCCTAACAGCATTGAAGGTGCGATTGAGGTAGATGAAACGGAAATCGATCTGGATGCCATCAGCGCCCAGTCGCTGAGGTTGGTGCGTTCGATCCTGACGATGGTGGCACTGGTCTCGGTGATCGTCCTGTGGTCAGAGATCCACTCGGCCTTCGGCTTCCTGGAAAATATCAAGCTCTGGGATGTCAACTCCACGGTGAATGGCATTGATATTGCTCAGCCGATCACCTTGGGGGCACTGCTGATCGCCATCCTGGTGCTGATCGTCACCATGCAGCTGGTGCGTAACCTGCCAGCATTGCTCGAGTTGGCGGTGTTGCAGCACCTGGATCTAACGCCCGGCACCGGCTACGCCATTACCACCATCACCAAGTATCTGTTGCTGCTGTTCGGGGCGATCCTCAGCTTTTCCTGGATCGGTATCGAGTGGTCGAAACTGCAGTGGGTGGTCACCGCGCTCAGCGTGGGCTTGGGCTTTGGTATGCAGGAGATCTTCTCCAACTTTATTTCTGGCCTGATCATTCTGTTTGAAAAACCGATCCGCATCGGCGATACGGTGACGATCCGTAACCTGACAGGCACCGTCACCAAGATCAATACCCGCGCTACCACTATTTCAGACTGGGACCGCAAAGAGATTATCGTGCCTAACAAGGCCTTTATTACCGAGCAGTTTATCAACTGGTCGCTGTCGGACACGTTGACCCGTGTGGTGCTGACCGTACCGGCACCGGCAGAGGCGAATACGGAAGAAGTGACCAAGATCCTGATCAACTCGGCCGAACGTTGCTCACTGGTGCTGGATAACCCAACACCGGAAGCCTATCTGGTCGATCTGCAACAGGGTATTCAGATTTTCGAACTGCGCATCTACGCCGCCGAAATGGGCCACCGCATGCCGTTACGCCATGAGATCCACCAGTTGATCCTGGCGGGTTACCGTGAACACGGCATCACACTGCCATACCCACCGTTCCAGGTTCGCACCGAGACGCTGTCGCGCATGACCAGTAATGGCCGCACGCCGCCTTCAACCCCACCGCGCAATACACGCCGCGAGTCGGGCGGGCTATAAAAGCAAAAAGGGTTCGGCAACAAACCGAACCCTTTTTACTGGATAAAAAACGGGCGCTGCATGCAGCGCCCCTACGGTCAAACATGTTCGACCCTACATTGCACGAGGACGCGGTTATGCCCGGCTGACCGGAAACGCGATCACTTCGCTCAGGCTTTCGGCTCCCAACGCCAACATCACCAAACGATCGACGCCCAATGCCACGCCCGCACACTCCGGCATACCATGCTTCAAGGCATCCAGCAGATTGTTATCAATCGGGTGCTCCGGCAAGCCACGCGCCAGGCGTTTACGATTGTCCTGCGTAAAGCGCTGGCGTTGCTCATCGCCGTCGGTCAACTCGCGGAAACCATTCGCCAGCTCAAGGCCTTTGAAATAGACCTCGAACCGCTCCGCGACACGGTGATCTTCGGTGCTGATCTCTGCCAGCGAGGCCTGTGAAGCCGGGAAGTGGTAAACGAATGCCGGTTTATCACGGCCGATATGGGGCTCGACGCCCACGGTAAACAGCAGTTGCAGCAAGGTATCGCGGTCTTCTTCCGTATCGGCAATGTTGCTCAGATCGAGCTTGGCCGCAGCCTCACGCAGCTGTGCCTTCTCTGCCGACAGCGGATCGAGATCCAGATGGCGCAGGAACGCCTGCTGATAGGACAGGGTTTCGGCACTGTCGCAATCCAGTACCTGTTGCAGCAGATCGTCCACCTCGTTCATCAGGCGGTACATATCATAGTGCGGGCGATACCATTCCAGCATGGTGAATTCAGGGTTGTGATGCCGCCCCGCTTCTTCATTACGGAAGCTGCGGCCCATCTGATAGATCGGGCCGCTCCCTGCCGCCAGCAGGCGCTTCATGTGGTATTCCGGGCTGGTCATCATGTACAGCGTCAGGCCATCTGCCGCGCCCGGGCCGACGAAACGCGTCTGGAACGGGACCAGGTGGATGTCGGTGACTGTCGCCTGGCTCATGGCCGGGGTCTCAACCTCCAATACGCCACGATCGGCAAAGAAACGCCGGATCTCAGCCAGTATCGCTGCGCGCTTCAACAAATTGGCGATGGGTGCACTTGGCTGCCAGCTTGCCGTTTCGCTCATGGTAATTACTCCGAAATCAAACAGGGGGTGCAGTCTACTCGCATCCTCTCAAGCAAACAAATTCTTGGCTATTGTGTGCGCTGGTCTACATTAAAATCATAAAAAACATATAAGCCATATAAACCACCGACAATCGCGCTAATCAAAGACAAAGGCGAGGCAACACCTTATTTTTGCAGGAATGCCTCTTGCGTAACGGTTAAAAGGCAAAACAATCGATCACATCAAATTTCTACTACTTAACTTTAGGTATAGTGATAACCCTATATTCGGTAGCAGTTATCTATCCTTAGTGTTTAGTTTAAAAAGTCACTGAATTTAGCTTAGCACCCGAAGCACCTTTATAAATATTAAGCATAGATTAATTAAATTGTCGTTTTAACGAGAACATTGGAGGAGTGCAGTGCAAACCTTTAACGCCGACCTAGCCATCATTGGTGCCGGGGGAGCTGGTTTACGGGCCGCTATAGCCGCCGCGGAAGCCAATCCCCAACTGAAAATCGCGCTGATATCTAAAGTATATCCAATGCGTAGCCACACGGTAGCCGCCGAAGGGGGCTCCGCCGCAGTCACTCAGGATCACGACAGCTACGACTATCACTTCCAGGACACCGTAGCCGGTGGCGACTGGCTGTGTGAGCAGGACGTGGTCGACCACTTTGTTCACAACTGCCCACGTGAAATGGCCCAGTTGGAGCAATGGGGTTGCCCGTGGAGCCGTAAGCCAGACGGTTCGGTCAACGTGCGCCGCTTTGGTGGCATGAAGATTGAACGTACCTGGTTTGCCGCCGATAAAACCGGCTTCCACATGCTGCACACCCTGTTCCAGACTTCGCTGAAGTATCCGCAAATCCAACGTTTCGACGAGCACTTCGTGCTGGACGTACTGGTAGATGATGGCCAGGCGCGCGGCGTGGTTGCCATGAACATGATGGAAGGCACCCGAGTGCAGATCCGTGCCAACGCCGTCATCATGGCCACCGGCGGTGCTGGCCGCGTTTATCGCTATAACACCAACGGCGGCATCGTCACCGGCGACGGTATGGGGATGGCGTTCCACCACGGCGTGCCGCTGCGCGACATGGAATTTGTGCAATATCACCCAACCGGCCTACCAGGCTCAGGCATCCTGATGACTGAAGGCTGCCGCGGTGAAGGCGGTATTCTGGTTAACAAAGACGGCTACCGCTACCTGCAAGACTACGGTATGGGCCCGGAAACCCCGCTGGGCGAGCCAAGAAACAAATATATGGAGCTGGGCCCGCGTGACAAAGTGTCGCAGGCTTTCTGGCATGAATGGCGTGCTGGCCGCACCATCGCCACCCCGCGCGGCGACGTGGTCTATCTGGATCTGCGCCACCTGGGCGAGAAGAAACTGCTGGAGCGTCTGCCGTTCATCTGTGAACTGTCGAAAGCCTACGTGGGTGTCGATCCCGTTAAGGATCCAATCCCGGTCCGTCCAACCGCGCACTACACCATGGGCGGTATCGAAACCGATCAGAACTGTGAAACCCGTATCAAAGGCCTGTTCGCCGTCGGCGAATGTTCCTCGGTTGGTCTGCACGGCGCGAACCGCCTGGGTTCCAACTCGCTGGCTGAGCTGGTGGTGTTTGGGCGTGTGGCAGGTGAACACGCAGCCCGCCGCGCGCTGGAAAGTGGCCCGGCCAACGGCAGCGCTTTGGAAGCACAAGGCCGCGACGTGGAAACCCGCCTCAGCAATCTGATGAAGCAGGAAGGTAGCGAGAACTGGTCGAAGATCCGCGATGAAATGGGTCTGTCGATGGAAGAAGGCTGTGGTATCTACCGTACGCCGGAACTGATGCAGAAAACCATCGATAAGCTGGCGGAGCTGAAAGAGCGCTTCAAGCGCGTCAAAATTACCGACAACTCCAGCGTGTTCAACACCGATCTGCTGTACACCATCGAGCTGGGCTATGGCCTGGACGTTGCCGAATGTATGGCGCACTCGGCCTTCAACCGTAAAGAATCGCGCGGCGCACACCAGCGTCTCGACGAAGGTTGCACCGAGCGTGACGACGTGAACTTCCTGAAACATACGCTGGCGTTCCATAACCCGAACGGTGCACCACGCCTGGAGTACAGCGACGTGAAAATTACCAAACTGCCACCGGCCAAGCGTGTTTATGGCGCAGCAGCCGAAGCGCAGGACAAAGAGAGAAAGGATAAGGAGCAGGCGAATGGCTGAGCTGAAAACCCTGAAAATCGAGGTCATGCGCTATAACCCGGAACGCGACGCCGAGCCGCATTTCGAGACCTTCAGCGTACCTTACGATGAGCAGACTTCGCTGCTGGACGCACTGGGTTATATCAAAGATAACCTGGCACCAGACCTGTCCTATCGCTGGTCGTGCCGTATGGCCATCTGTGGCTCTTGCGGCATGATGGTCAACCGCGTGCCTAAGCTGGCCTGTAAAACCTTCCTGCGTGAATATACCGATGGCATGAAGGTTGAGGCGTTGGGCAACTTCCCGATCGAGCGCGATCTGGTGGTGGATATGACCCACTTTATCGAGAGCCTGGAAGCGATTAAGCCTTACATCATCGGCAACGATCGCAAGCCGGAAGATGGCCCGAACGTGCAGACCCCGGCGCAAATGGCGAAGTATCACCAGTTCTCCGGCTGCATCAACTGTGGCCTGTGCTATGCCGCTTGCCCACAGTTCGGCCTGAATCAGGAGTTTATCGGCCCGGCAGCGATTACGCTGGCACACCGTTATAACCTGGATAACCGCGACCACGGCAAGAAACAGCGTATGCCGCTGCTTAACGGCCAGAACGGTGTCTGGTCCTGTACGTTTGTTGGCTACTGCTCTGAAGTCTGTCCAAAACACGTCGACCCGGCCGCTGCGATCCAGCAGGGCAAGGTAGAGAGTGCCAAAGACTTCATGATCGCAATGCTGAAACCGCAATAAGGGAGGGGAGACAGCAATGACAACACAACGTAAGCCCTATGTGCGTACCATGACGCCAACCTGGTGGCAAAAGCTGGGTTTCTACCGTTTCTACATGCTGCGTGAAGGCACTTCGGTGCTGGCGGTGTGGTTCAGCATCGTGCTGATCTACGGCGTCTTTGCCCTGAAGGGTGGCCCTGAAAGCTGGGCCGGGTTTGTCGGCTTCCTGCAAAACCCGCTGGTGCTGCTGATTAACATCATCGCCCTGCTGGCCGCCGCGCTGCATACCAAAACCTGGTTCGATCTGGCACCGAAAGCCGCCAATATCGTCGTCAACAGCGAGAAAATGGGGCCGGAGCCAATCGTTAAGGCGCTGTGGGCAGTGACGATCGTCGTCACCGTGATCATTCTCGCCGTAGCGTTACTGTAATCCGGAGGAAACATGATAAATCAATCACCTAAGCGCTCTGACGAGCCGGTTTTCTGGGGATTATTTGGCGCTGGCGGTATGTGGGGAGCGATCGTTGCTCCGGCTATCGTGCTGCTGGTCGGCATCCTGTTGCCACTCGGCCTGTTCCCCGGCGAAGCTTTAGGTTATGAGCGCGTCCTGGCGTTTTGCCAAAGCTGGATCGGCCGCCTGTTCCTGCTGCTGATGATCATTTTGCCATTGTGGTGCGGGCTACACCGTATCCACCATGCTATGCACGATCTGAAAATCCACGTGCCTGCAGGCAAATGGGTGTTCTACGGCCTGGCAGCTATCCTGAGCGTCGTAACCCTGATCGGGGTCGTCACGCTGTAAGACCTCTGGCGGCCAACTCCCGTTGGCCGCCTATTCCGCGACTCCCACTCTTTCGACTACACTGTTTATCTGTAACTGAAAAACAGGAGTCACCCATGCGTTTGTGGTCAAAGCTGTGCGTCATTTTATCCGCCCTCGTTTCCGTTGCCTGTAGCGTGACACCCCCGAAGGACGTCAAGGTCATAGATAACTTCGATAGCAAACGCTATCTGGGCACCTGGTATGAAATCGCGCGTCTGGATCATCGCTTTGAACGAGGCCTGGAGCAGGTTACGGCCAATTACAGCCCGCGCACAGACGGCGGTCTGAAGGTGATTAACCGGGGTTTCGATAGCAAAAAACAGCAGTGGCAGGAGAGCGAAGGCAAGGCGTACTTTATCGGCTCGCCGCAAACGGCCTCGCTGAAAGTCTCATTCTTCGGCCCTTTCTATGGCGGCTATAACGTCATCGAACTCGATCCGGAATACCGTTATGCGCTGGTTTGTGGCCCAAACCGCGACTATCTGTGGATATTGTCGCGCACGCCGACGTTGGAAGCCGCCACGCGCGACAGACTGGTGCAGATTGCCAAGGGCTACGGCTTTGATACCGAAGCGTTAATCTGGGTCAATCAGCAGCCCACTCATTGACTGCTGAATTTTAGCCCCAGGATCCCGGCCACGATCAGGCACAGGCTGAGAATACGCATGATGTTGGTCGACTCACCGAGCAGCACCATGCCCATTACCGCCGCGCCCACCGCCCCAATCCCGGTCCACACGGCGTAAGCCGTGCCCGCAGGCAACGTTTTCATGGCGTGCGCCAGCAACACCATGCTCACCACCATCGCAGCGACGGTAATCAAACTGGGGGTCAAACGGGTAAAACCGTGGGTATATTTCAGGCCAATAGCCCAGACGACCTCTAACAGGCCCGCAAAAAGCAAAATGATCCATGCCATGACACTGGCTCCAGAACTGATGGGGTCGTCCCCAGACAACAGAAGCGCAGGCGGGTCGTCCCACTTGGCTGATTGAAGACGTGGATTATAACCAACGAAGGTGGCAAGTCACAAGACGACGAAATGGCGAGGTTGCTCATATTTGCCGGTGCCGAACATGTTCGACTGTAGGGGCGCTGCACGCTGCGCCCGTTTAGCAACATGCAGTGCCCCAATGTGCGGTCTTAATTACTGTGCGCTACGCTGGATCGCCTGACCACCAGCTTCAACATCTTTGCCCACGCCTTCGGTAGTATTACAGCCCACCAGCGATGACAGGATCAACAAGGAAAAAATGGCGAAAATAGTTTTCTTCAGCATAAGATTACCCTTATTCGTTATTAGTGAAAAAGTGTAGCTCTCTAAGCGTAGTAAAAATCAGGAGGGTTGCCGGAATAAACGGATTTTTCTGTATTATCCGATTAATGGCGCTAATTGATTTCAGCCAGCGCTGCGGGAAATCGCGCCGCCGAGGTGTTGAACGTCTTCACCAAAACCACGGAAGGTATTACAGCCGCTGAGAGACATCAGCAACAACAGAGAGACCACGGCCAACAGCGTTTTCTTCATCATGCGGTTCTGCCAACGAGTGACGGGAAGGGATAACACAGAGGAACCTCGGGGGTTCCTCTGTGTTGAAACTTATTTAACGCGGGAGACGTATTCGCCAGAGCGGGTGTCAACCTTGATCACTTCGCCAATCTGCACGAACAATGGCACTTTAACTACTGCGCCGGTGCTCAGGGTAGCTGGCTTGCCGCCGGTACCTGCGGTGTCGCCTTTCAGGCCTGGATCGGTATCAGTGATTTCTGCTTCGATAAAGTTCGGTGGCAGCACAGCGATAGGACGGCCATCCCACAGGGTGACGATACATTCCGCGTTGTCCTGCAGCCATTTAGCCACGTCAGAAACGGTTTTCTCTTCAACCTGATGCTGTTCAAAAGTCTCAGGGTGCATGAAGTGGTAGAACTCACCGTCGTTGTACAGGTAGTTCATGTTGGTATCTACCACGTCCGCGCCTTCGCAGGAGTCGGTAGACTTAAAGGTTTTCTCAACGCGGGTGCCGGTCAGCAGGCGACGCATTTTTACACGCGCAAAAGCCTGGCCTTTACCTGGTTTAACGAACTCGCTGGATTCGACAGCGTAAGGTTCGCCTTCGAACATGATTTTAAGACCCGGACGGAAATCGTTGCTAGAATAAGTCGCCATGATGGCCCTCTGAAAATTTAAACTGGTAGCTTAGCCAAAAAAATGGCACACATTATAACCCAAAACACGGCGCATAGAGAAGATTGGTTGCATCAACTCGCCGATGTTATTACCGACCCTGATGAATTACTGCAGCTTCTGTCACTAAATACGCACCCGGAACTGCCACAGGGGCGCGATGCACGCCGCCTGTTTGCGCTACGCGTGCCGCGAGCCTTTGCCGCGCGTATGCAACCCGGTGATGCCAATGACCCGCTGCTGCGCCAGGTACTCACCGCCAGCGCAGAATTCATCGATGCCCCAGGCTTCACGACCGATCCGCTGGATGAACAGCGCAGCGTGGTGCCGGGGTTGCTGCACAAGTATCGCAACCGTGCCCTGCTGTTGGTAAAAGGCGGCTGTGCGGTTAACTGCCGCTACTGTTTCCGCCGTCATTTCCCCTATCAGGAGAACCAGGGCAACAAGGCAAACTGGCTTCAAGCGTTGGAGTATATCCGTCAACACCCGGAACTGGATGAAATTATTTTCTCCGGGGGCGATCCGCTGATGGCCAAAGACCATGAACTGGATTGGCTGATCGGGGAACTGGAGGCCATCCCACACCTCAAACGCCTGCGTATTCATACCCGCTTGCCGGTGGTGATCCCCGCCCGCATCACCGCCACGCTGTGCCAACGCTTCTCGGCATCGCGCCTGCAGGTGCTGATGGTCACCCATATCAATCATGCCAACGAGATTGACCCACCGCTGCGCGCCAGTATGGCACAGTTGCGTAGCGCCGGAGTGACGCTGCTGAACCAAAGCGTGCTGCTACGAGGGATCAATGATAACGCGGATACGCTGGCAACGCTGAGTAACGCCCTGTTTGATGCGGGGATCCTGCCCTATTACCTCCACGTGTTGGATAAAGTGCAGGGCGCGGCCCACTTTATGGTCAGCGACGACGAGGCTCGTGCGATCGTGAAAAGTTTGCTGAGCAAGGTTTCCGGCTATCTGGTACCCCGCCTGACTCGTGAGGTCGGCGGCGAACCCAGCAAAACGCCGTTGGATCTGCGCCTCACGCAAAGCTCGTAGGGGCGCTGCACGCTGCGCCCGTTTAATAACATGCCGCACGCATATGAATGCAAAAAGAGGAATGCCTGGGCATTCCTCTTTTGTTTTGTACGGGTGCTTATGCCAGCGTTACGGGCACTTATACACCTGGCCGATCATTTTGCTGTCCAACGGTGCAAAACTTGAAAGCAGGTTCTGGCTTGGGCTAGTCGCACCGTAAATCACGTTGCCGCCCATTGCTGCTGCCTTGTTGCGCAGATCGTTAGCCGCGCCGCGCATGGAGCTGCCCTCACCACCACTCCCCGACAGCCAGTTGCTCTGAGTGCCGGTGACTTCGCCTACCAACTGGCATTCTGCGGCAGGCTTGGTATCGGTAAATTTGACCTGTTGACCTGCGGCGGTCAGTTCATTGGTGCTGCTGCACCCTGCCAGCAGCAGCGCTGCCGATAGACCCAGTAAGGCTTTAATCCGCATCTTGTTCCCCATATGATGTTGAGAATTACGCAAAAGCTTATCAGAAAGCGTTGCCATCTCTTAAGCATCCGTTGCCACCGGCCACTGGTGCCTGGTCAACGTCTTGAGCGACAGCTGATGAACTATCAGTTTACACGCTTAATAGATACGGTCTGCAAAAATATCATCAAATTCAGCACTGACGCATCGGTAGCCGCTGACGATGATAAAAACAGACGCAGCAATCAGCCCCCACACGAAGAGGGTAATAAAAAACCCGGCCGAAGCCGGGTTTTGTGGTTAGCTCACAGAGGTGAGGGGAATTACATCATTCCGCCCATACCACCCATGCCGCCCATACCACCAGCGCCACCCATGTCTAACTTGTCTTCTTTCGGCAAGTCAGTGATCATGCACTCGGTGGTGATCATCAGGCCAGCTACAGAGGCCGCGTACTGCAGAGCAGAACGGGTCACTTTAGTTGGATCCAGGATACCCATCGCGATCATGTCGCCGTATTCTTCGGTGTAAGCGTTGTAGCCGAAGCTGCCTTCGCCTGCTTTCACCTTATTGGCAATCACAGAAGCTTCTTCACCGGCGTTGATCACGATCTGACGCAGTGGAGATTCCATAGCACGCAGGGCAACTTTGATACCCACGTTCTGGTCTTCGTTATCGCCTTTCAGGCCAGAAATTTTGTCTGCTACACGGATCAGCGCTACGCCACCGCCAGCAACCACGCCTTCTTCTACCGCAGCGCGGGTAGCGTGCAGGGCATCTTCAACGCGGGCTTTCTTCTCTTTCATTTCAACTTCAGTTGCGGCGCCAACTTTGATAACGGCAACGCCGCCAGCCAGTTTAGCAACACGCTCTTGCAGTTTTTCACGATCGTAGTCAGAGGTCGCTTCTTCGATCTGCTGACGGATCTGGGAAACGCGGCCCTGAATGGTGGTTTCGTCGCCCACGCCATCGATGATGATGGTGGTATCTTTGTTGATTACGATGCGTTTTGCCTGACCCAGATCTTCCAGGGTAGCTTTTTCCAGCTCCAGACCGATCTCTTCAGAGATCACGGTACCGGCAGTCAGGGTAGCGATGTCTTGCAGCATGGCTTTACGACGGTCGCCGAAGCCAGGTGCTTTAACCGCAGCCACTTTCACGATGCCACGCATGGTGTTAACCACCAGGGTCGCCAACGCTTCGCCTTCAACATCTTCAGCAATGATCAGCAGTGGTTTGCCCGCTTTCGCAACGGCTTCCAGCACTGGCAGCATTTCACGGATGTTGGAGATTTTCTTGTCAGCCAGCAGGATGAACGGGCTTTCCAGCTCGATAGAACCGGTTTCTGGCTTGTTGATGAAGTACGGAGACAGGTAGCCGCGATCGAACTGCATACCTTCAACCACGTCCAGCTCGTCTTGCAGGCCGGTGCCTTCTTCAACGGTGATCACGCCTTCTTTGCCCACTTTCTCCATCGCTTCTGCAATCAGTTTACCCACGGTTTCGTCGGAGTTTGCAGAGATGGTGCCTACCTGAGCGATAGCTTTAGAGTCAGAGCAAGGTACAGACAGTTTTTTAAGCTCTTCAACCGCAGCGATAACCGCTTTGTCGATACCGCGCTTCAGATCCATCGGGTTCATGCCGGCAGCCACAGCTTTCAGGCCTTCGGTGATGATGGATTGAGCCAGTACGGTTGCAGTGGTGGTACCGTCGCCCGCAGCGTCGTTCGCTTTAGAGGCAACTTCTTTCACCATTTGTGCACCCATGTTCTCGAACTTGTCTTCCAGTTCGATTTCACGAGCAACAGATACGCCATCTTTGGTGATGGTAGGAGCGCCGAAGGATTTATCCAGCACTACGTTACGGCCTTTCGGGCCCAGAGTCACTTTTACTGCATCAGCGAGAACATTCACGCCGCGGAGCATCTTCACGCGAGCGTCATTGCCGAATTTTACATCTTTAGCTGCCATTGGTATTTCCCTTCAACTCGTTCAGTTCAGAAGATTTATAAAGCGTTATTACGCTTCAACAATTGCCAGAATGTCGCTTTCGGACATGATCAACACTTCTTCATTGTCGATCTTCTCTGCTTTCACGCCGTAACCGTCGTTGAAAATCACGATGTCGCCTACTTTCACATCCAGCGGCTGGATGTTGCCGCTTTCCAGAACACGTCCTTTACCAACGGCTACCACTTCACCACGAGTAGATTTACCCGCTGCAGAGCCAGTCAGAACGATGCCGCCAGCAGATTTTGATTCAACTTCTTTGCGCTTGACGATAACGCGGTCATGCAATGGACGAATACTCATTGAACGCTCTCCTGTAAGAAGGTTTCTATCAGATTTAGGGTTGTGCGCCAGATTATTGATACCGGCTCCGTGGGATTTGAAATGGGGGCGTTCCATCCCCCTTCAAGGGGCAGCAGCAAAAAAATTTTCGATTTGATGGCCTGCGGTGAACGCCATTAGCAAAAACGCGGCCGATCTCCCCTCACCCCGACCCTCTCCCACTATACGGACCGGATAACACATGGGCACTTGTTTAGGGAGAGGGGATAGTCCAGAGTCGCGGTCAGGTACCGGGGGCAAATGTAGCACGTTCAGTCCCCTCTCCCTTTGGGAGAGGGTTAGGGTGAGGGGAAATTATCAGCGATCGTCACGCTTGTCGCGATCGTCGGGTTGATGATCCAAGGTGTAGCGGTCGTCTTGCTTGCGCTGGAATTCACCGTCGAAGGTATTGCCATTGGCGGCTCCGCCGTTCTGGCCCCAACCGCCTGGGCGATAAACGGCGAGATGCGGCATCAGCTTCAGCGTCAGCGATTTCTGCACCGGCGGCAACAGCAGCAACAGGCCAAGGAAATCGGTGAAAAAGCCCGGTATCACCAGCAGGAAACCCGCCAGCACCAGTGAAACGCTTTTCACCATCTCCGCTGCCGGGCTTTCGCCCGCCGCCAGCTTCTGTTGCATCTGCACAAAGGTCTTCATGCCCTGATTACGCACCAGGGAAACGCCGACGCAGGAAGTAAACACCACCAGCAGCAGCGTCATTGCCACACCGAACACGGCGGCAACTTTGATAAACAAGGATATCTCTATGTAAGCCAGTAGAAATATCAGCAGTAACGGTAACCAGCGCACCTGGTTCTCTCCTCTAGGTAGAGTCGGCGTACCCGCCCGATGGCGCATACGTGATAAATGGGGCCGCTAATCGGCCAACCTTCATACAATGGGGGCTTCCCGCCGCCATTTCAACCGGACGATCTTTTTTATTCTCTTTGCCGCAAACGTGAAGCCCTTCACAGAAACCAAAAGCTGTCATTTGCTGAAGCACCATATAGTGATCTACGTTCATTCATTTATTACCAACCAGCATATGATCTGGGTAGCGACAATAGCTGCGGTCAATACTTCCGCAGTAGACCCGCTCGGCAACATTATTTTGTTATCCTGCACATAATTATATTCGGCAGCAACATAGAGAAGGTTCTCATGTCAAACAACATTCGTATCGAAGAAGACCTATTAGGAACACGTGAAGTCCCAGCAGAAGCCTACTACGGTGTTCATACTCTGCGTGCGATTGAAAACTTCTATATCAGCAACAGTAAAATCAGCGACGTTCCTGAGTTTGTACGCGGCATGGTGATGGTAAAAAAAGCCGCCGCCATGGCAAACAAAGAGCTGCAAACCATCCCACGTAAAATTGCCGACGTCATCATCCAGGCATGTGATGAAGTACTGGATAAAGGCAAATGCATGGACCAATTCCCGGTGGATGTGTTCCAGGGCGGTGCTGGCACCTCGCTGAACATGAACACCAACGAAGTACTGGCAAACATCGGCTTGGAGCTGATGGGCCACCAGAAGGGTGAATACCAATACCTGAACCCTAACGATCACCTCAACAAGTGTCAGTCTACCAACGACGCTTACCCAACCGGGTTCCGCATCGCGGTTTACGCCTCCAACCAGAAACTGATCGATGCTATCAACCAACTGCGTGAAGGGTTTGACCGTAAAGCCAAAGAGTTCGAAACCATCCTGAAAATGGGCCGTACCCAGTTGCAGGACGCGGTGCCAATGACCCTGGGCCAGGAATTCCACGCCTTCAGCGTGTTGCTGAATGAAGAAACCCGTAACCTGCACCGTACCGCAGAGTTGCTGCTGGAAGTGAACCTGGGTGCGACGGCGATCGGTACCGCGCTGAATACCCCGGAAGGTTACCAACACCTGGCTGTTAAGAAACTGGCGGAAGTGAGTGGCCTGCCGGTGGTACCTGCCGAAGACCTGATCGAGGCCACCTCCGACTGTGGTGCCTACGTGATGGTGCACAGTGCGCACAAGCGCCTGGCGGTCAAACTGTCCAAGATCTGTAACGACCTGCGTCTGCTGTCTTCCGGCCCACGCGCTGGCCTGAACGAAATCAACCTGCCTGAACTGCAGGCCGGTTCTTCAATCATGCCAGCCAAAGTGAACCCGGTGATCCCAGAAGTGGTTAACCAGGTTTGCTTTAAGGTGATCGGCAACGACACTTGCGTTACCATGGCCGCCGAAGCGGGCCAGCTGCAGTTGAACGTGATGGAACCGGTGATTGGCCAGGCGATGTTTGAATCAATTCACATCCTGACCAACGCCTGCTATAACCTGCTGGAAAAATGCATTAACGGTATTACCGCCAACAAAGAAGTGTGCGAGTACTACGTATTTAACTCTATCGGTATCGTCACCTATCTGAACCCGTTCATTGGCCACCACAACGGTGACATTGTCGGCAAGATCTGTGCTGAAACTGGCAAGAGCGTACGTGAAGTCGTGCTGGAACGCGGTTTACTGACCGAAGCTGAGCTGGATGATATCTTCTCCGTAGAGAACCTGATGCACCCGGCATATAAGGCGAAACGCTATACAGATGAAAATGAACAATAATAGACTCATCCGGTAGCCTGAAAGGCACGCTAATCCTCTGGATAGCGTGCCTTTTTTCTTTCCGAAAACACAAAGCTGTAACGTTTGGTTTTCATAAAAATCCATTTTAAGGGGTAAACACTATGCTAGTAGTAGAATTGGTGATCGTTCTACTGGCCATCTTTTTGGGGGCCAGGCTGGGCGGTATCGGAATAGGCTTTGCAGGCGGTCTTGGGGTGTTGGTGCTGGCGATGATTGGCGTTAAGCCAGGCAGCATTCCCTTCGACGTTATTTCAATCATTATGGCGGTTATCGCCGCTATCGCCGCTATGCAGGTCGCTGGCGGGATGGACTATCTGGTGCAGCAAACCGAAAAACTGCTGCGTAAAAATCCAAAATACATCACTATTCTGGCCCCCATCGTCACCTATTTCCTGACCATCTTCGCCGGTACCGGTAATATCTCCCTCTCGGCCCTGCCGGTCATTGCAGAAGTGGCTAAAGAGCAAGGCATCAAACCTTGCCGCCCTCTGTCTACTGCCGTGGTTTCTGCGCAGATTGCCATTACCGCCTCGCCTATCTCAGCAGCGGTGGTGTATATGTCTTCCGTTATGGAAGGCCACGGCGTGAGTTACCTACACTTGCTGATGGTGGTGATCCCTTCCACCTTCCTGGCTGTGATACTGATGTCGCTGCTGGTCACTTGGTTGTTTGACTCCAAACTGTCTGACGATCCTGTGTATCAAAAGCGCTTCGAAGAAGGTCTGGTTGCCCTGCGTGGTGAGAACGTCATCGTGATCAAACCGCGTGCGAAAACCTCCGTGCTGCTGTTCCTGGCTGGCGTACTGAGCGTAGTGGCTTATGCCATCATCAACAGCCCAAGCATGGGTCTGGTGACGACGCCGCTGATGAACACCACCAATGCTATCCTGATCATCATGCTGAGCGTGGCCACCCTGACCACCATCCTGTGTCGCATCGAAACCGACCTGATTTTGAACTCCAGCACCTTTAAGGCCGGGATGAGCGCCTGTATCTGTATCCTGGGCGTAGCCTGGTTGGGTGACACCTTTGTGCAGGCCAACCTTGACTGGATCAAAGAGACTGCGGGTACCGTGATCCAATCCCATCCTTGGTTACTGGCGGTGATCTTCTTCTTCTGTTCGGCGCTGCTGTACTCTCAGGCCGCCACTGCCAAGGCGTTGATGCCGATGGCGCTGGCCCTGAACGTCACCCCGCTGACGGCGATCGCTTCCTTTGCTGCCGTTTCTGGCCTGTTTATTCTGCCAACCTACCCTACCCTGGTAGCGGCGGTACAGATGGACGATACCGGGACGACACGCATCGGGCGCTTCGTGTTTAACCACCCGTTCCTGATCCCTGGCACCTTGGGCGTGGCGTTTGCCGTCATCTTCGGCTTCCTGATCGGTAGCGTTATTCTGTGATCCTCAAGCGGGGTTTCGGCCCCGCTTTCTCCTCCTCATTCCCCTGCTGCTGATAATCTAACCTTCTAGCCAACACCGCTTCAGGGTATAGTGCCCTGTTACCAAACCTGGTTGAGAGGGCCGAAGATGTCTGATTGCGAAGCTATCGTCATACTCTGTACCGCACCCGATGAAGCCACAGCGCAAGAGCTGGCGGCACGCGTCCTGGGGGAGAAACTGGCGGCCTGTGCCACGCTGCTGCCTGGGGCAACATCGCTGTATTACTGGGAAGGGAAACTGCAACAGGAATACGAAGTGCAGATGCTGTTTAAAAGCGATCGCCAGCATCAACAAGCGCTACTCACCTACCTGAAACAACATCACCCGTACCAGACACCCGAACTGTTGGTGCTGCCGGTGATGGCTGGAGATAAAGATTACCTGTCATGGATCAACGCCTCATTAAACTGATATTGCTGCTGTGCAGCCTGTTCTTCCTGCCCACTGCGGCTCAGGCTTCACTGTTCGGCCAAAACGCGGGGAACCAGTTCGTCCCCGTCGATCAGGCATTTGCCTTTGATTTTAAACAACAGGGCCCCCAGCTGACGCTAAGCTGGCAAATCCGCCCTGGTTACTACCTGTATCGCCAGCAAATCAAGCTGGTGCCGCAGCAGGCAACGCTGGGCCAGTTCGAGCTGCCCGCCGGGCTGAAGCATAAAGACGAATTCTTTGGTGAAGTGGCGATATTCAAGGAGCCCTTGGCCCTGAGCATTCCCCTGTTGCAGGCGGGTGACAATGCCAGCCTGAGCGTCACCTACCAAGGGTGTGCTGAGGCCGGATTCTGCTATCCACCTGAGACCCGTGTGATCCCGCTGAGCGCAGTGGTACTTGCCGCAGAGCCCGCAGCACCAGTAGCCATAGCACCAGCAGAAACAGCACCGGCCAATCTGCCCTTCTCCCCCCTTTGGGCCTTGTTGATTGGCATCGGTATTGCGTTTACCCCTTGCGTGTTGCCGATGTACCCACTGATTTCCGGCATTATTCTGGGCCGTGAGCGGCCACACAGCAGCGGGCGCATTCTGGTGCTGGCCGTGGTGTATGTGCAAGGCATGGCGCTGACCTATACCCTGCTCGGCCTGGTGGTTGCCGCCGCCGGGTTGCAGTTCCAGGCCGCGCTGCAGCACCCTTACGTGCTGATAGGTCTTTCGGTGCTGTTTGTCGCCCTGGCTCTGTCCATGTTCGGCTGCTACTCCTTGCAGCTCCCCTCTTCACTGCAAACGCGGCTGGCCAACTGGAGCAACACCCAGCAGGGTGGCTCGCTGGTGGGTGTGTTTGTGATGGGCGCTCTGGCAGGCCTGATCTGCTCGCCATGCACCACCGCCCCGCTCAGCGCCATCCTGTTGTACATCGCCCAAAGCGGCAATATGTGGGCCGGTGGCGGCACGCTGTATCTGTATGCCCTAGGGATGGGTATCCCGCTGGTGATCGTGACGCTGTTCGGCAACCGCCTGCTGCCACGCAGCGGCCCGTGGATGCAGTACGTCAAGGAAGCCTTTGGCTTTGTGATCCTGGCGCTGCCGGTGTTCCTGCTTGAGCGGGTGATCGGCGACGTCTGGGGGCTGCGCCTGTGGAGCCTGCTCGGTCTGGCGTTCTTCGGCTGGGCATTCGTCCTGAGCCTGAAATCATCCCGTGGCTGGACACGAGCCATCCAGGTGCTGCTGTTGGCGGCGCTGGTGATTTCGGCGCGCCCATTGCAAGACTGGGCATTCGGCAGCACTGCTTCTGAGCAGACGGCCCAGCCGCATCTGAATTTCACCCGTATCAATAACGTTGAGCAGCTTAACCAGGCGCTGCAACAGGCGCAGGGCAAGCCGGTGATGCTGGACCTGTATGCGGACTGGTGTGTCGCCTGCAAAGAGTTTGAGAAATACACCTTCAGCGACCCAGCGGTGCAGACCCAATTGGCCGATACGGTGTTGCTGCAGGCCGACGTAACGGCCAACAATGCCGAGCAGGCAGCCTTGCTCAAGCACTTGCAGGTGCTTGGCCTGCCGACCATTTTGTTCTTTGACCGAGATGGCAAAGAGTTACCCGCAGCCCGCGTGACGGGCTTTATGAACGCAGAAGCCTTCGACGCACATTTGCAGAAAACCACTCGGTAAACGACACTGAGTTTCAGAACATTTTTTGGAGGGAGCACTAGTGCAACGTGAACAGGTTTTAAATACAGCCTTGGAGCTGTTGGAAAAACAGGGCCTGGCGACCACCACCTTGGAAATGCTGGCAGAAAAACTGGGTGTGCCATACAGCGATTTCAAACCGTTCTGGCCGGACCGTGAAGCACTGCTGTATGACTGCCTGCGCTACCACGGCCAGCAGATTGATACCTGGCGCCGCCAGTTGCAGCTTGATGAGACGTTGAGCCCACAGCAAAAGCTGCTGGCGCGTTATGACGTGCTGGCAGAGCATGTGCAGAATGAACGCTACCCTGGCTGCCTGTTTATTGCCGCCTGTAGCTTCTTCCCTGAGAGCGACCACCCGATCCATCAACTGGCCGAGCAGCAGAAGATCACCTCGCTGGACTTCACCCGCGATCTATTGCGTGAGATGGATGCCGACGACGCCGACTCGGTAGCGCAGCAAATGGAACTGGTGCAGGAAGGCTGCCTGAGTAAACTGCTGATAAAACGCCAGTTGCAAGATGTGGCTGTCGCCAAGCGGCTGGCCGAAGATATCTTGCATATTGCCCAGTGCCGTCAGTTTGGTGCGTTAAGCTAAAGCCTCCCTTACCGGGCTTACCACGTAGGGGCGCTGCATGCTGCGCCCGTTGATAACTAATGGGATAAGGCCGTATTCTGCGCGCTTTGCCTGAAAAGCCAGCAATCGGCGCTGTTTTCACGTTTTTCGTCACAAATCCGTTGACGCCGCACGGCCAATACGGTTTAATGCGCCCCGTTGCCCGGATAGCTCAGTCGGTAGAGCAGGGGATTGAAAATCCCCGTGTCCTTGGTTCGATTCCGAGTCCGGGCACCATCATTTAGAAGAACCCGCCTATGGCGGGTTTTTTGCTTTGTTTCCCAGCCAGAATCAACGATTGCCTAATACTCTCATCCAACCAGCCTCCACATAGGTTTACTCAGCATCAAGCCCTTGTGCGGCTACAATCAAAAGTAAAGTCTGATGCGCTAATATTGCCGCCCTTTCACTATCAGGAGGCCTGTCTGTGGCTCTCACTGACGCAAAAAATCCGAGCAGCTAAAAGTCGTATAAGCTCGCAGACGACGGCAACATGCTTTTGCTCGTTCATCCCCACCGCTTTTCTGAGAGGTGACAGGAATGACATCAAGCGATCCGGGTTACGAGTACCTCATTAAAACAGCATAAAAAATCACCTGATTGTCCCCCGGTCATCAAGGAAGCAACTATTGTTAAGGTACGGGCTGTTTGTCTGCTTAAGGCTCTCACCACAGATGTTAGCGGAAAGACCCCAAGAAGCCATACCACCTAAATAATATTGTCATTTTGCGAGGTGCACATGCTTTATGTTGATATCCCTAGCCGTGAAGAATATTCCTATTTAGCTGATATTCATGCGGATGCTTGTATCTCGATTTATCTTGAAACCTCGCCTCTACGCCAGCACTTAGAGGCCAGTAAAATTCAACTTGGTAACTTCATCAAGGAGGCGTTGCTGCAGGTTGCAGACAGCGGCCTGGATAAACGCCGTGTTGCCTTGTTGGAAGAACAGCTTCGCTCTGTGCTGGAAGATGAGTCATTTTGGGACCTGCATGCACGCAGCCTGGCGGTGCTTGCAACACCAGACAGCATACGAACTTACCGGCTGGCCAATGAGCTATCCAATCGACTTGAGGTGGGCAAACGTTTCTACCTTAAACCATTACTACGTGCGTTAACCTTCCCACATTCGGCCTACATCCTCGCCCTCTCTGAAAACCAGACGCGCCTGATCGAATTTTTTGCTGATGCGCCCGCAGAAGAGATGACAGTGCCAGAGATGCCCACCGCCATGAAGGATGCCATGGGGGATGCAGCATTGAATGACCACCACCATGGTGCGACACATCATAAAGTGCGACTGGCGCAATATACTCGCAAAATTGACCAGGCGTTACGTCCACTGTTTGCCAGACATGACTCTCCGCTTATCCTTGTCAGTACCGAGCCTCTGGCCTCGATTTACCGTTCAACAAACACGTTGGCCAACCTGGCAGATGAAACGCTTTTCAAAAATGCAGAGCACCTTGGTACTTCTGAATTGGTAACGTTGGTGCGACCGTTAATGGATAACTATTATCAGGAGCAATTGAACGCGTTAGCCTCGCGCTTTGAAACGCGCTTAGGAGAACGCCGGGTCACTCAGGATCTTTCAGATGCGGCAAGAGCAGCCACGTTCGGCGCCATTGATTTGTTACTGATTAACCTCGACTGCAAGCTGAAAGGCACCATTGATGAACAGGGATTAATCACTTTCAGTGACAACGATGAGGATGACGCCTACGATTTAATAGATGAGATTGCCAAAAGAGCGATGGCTACCGGAGCAAGAGTTTTAGCAGTACGCAGCGACGATTTACCTTCCGGTGCCGATCTTAACGCCATATTACGTTTCCCACTATAAAGACTCTGTCTGGTTAAGGAAGGTGCGATCAAATTAGGTCGCATCTTCTTAGATAGCCAACACCGAGGAACAAACTTCCATAGTATCAATTCTCATCAGAGAGAAGTTTTAAACACGCCGCTTTGACTTCATCCATCAGTTGTTTAGCCAGCGGGGTCAGCCCATGTTGTTGCCTATGAATCAGAACATATAGGGCATCAGGCAATTTTTCTTTTATAGATATCACGCTGATAAGATCTTTTACATAAGAAATACCTAAAATTGCCTTGGGGCCAATGAAAAGGTAATCCTCATTTAAAACCAGTTGTTCACCAATTGTCATTGAGTCACCATAAATCACGGTATCCTTGCTCGTTTTCCCTTTTGGGAAAATAAATTTCTCCAGTTCTTTATAATACCCTGTTCTGGTGCTAGGGAAATACCATTTAGCCCCTTGCAATTCGCTTAATGAACGGCAATTGGAGAGAGGGTGGCCTTTTCTGGCAATAATACAAAATTCTGCGTTGATTGGCTGTTCGACAATAAATTCACTCATTGATATTTCAGGTGACGCGATGCCAATAAAAAAATCCAATCGCCCTAGCCGAAGTGAAGTCACCAGTTCACAAAGCTGCCCTTCAACAATAGTAATATTAGATGATGGGTGTTTTTCTTGAAATTTATTAACCAAAGAAGGGAGCATACTTAAAGCAGGAAGGTGTGAGCAACCAAAGACTACGTTACCCTGAGATTGTTGACTCAATTGATGCAACTCATCTACGGCTCTTTCCAGATCGTTAAGTAGCGTGTTAACCCTATGTTCAAATACACGCCCCATCTTGGTTAACACCATGCCCTGCGGCCCTCGGGATAATAAGGTCACCCCCAAAATCCGCTCTAACTCCTGAATGCTTTTTGTCATCGCTGGCTGGGTTTTGAACAAGGCCTGTGAAGCGGTTCTTATATTTCCATAATAGATAATCGCCTGAAAATCCCTGAGCTGATTGATTTTTGGAAGTTCTTTCATGGTCCACCGTCTATTTTCAAACTAAATAACAGCTCGAGAGTGAATAACTTTAAGCCTAGATGCTGAACCCCAAAATGTAAACGCAACAATTTTTATCTCACAGAATCAGTTTATCTTTCGGTAATATCTTTCAATATCAATTCATTACATCAAGCTGGCGGGATAAGGTTTCATTGGTCATTGACTAACACCTTACCTTTAAAGTGCCATACCTCTTGCTTGAGCGGGCCATAGCCCCTTGAACTCGACAAGCAACGGGTATGTCACATTAAAAAAGGCCCCCTTATTGGGAGCCTCGCTTAAGATCACCGCTTCAAGTAGCGGCTTTGACTACGCAGGTACTGGAGCCAGTCTCATTAAAAACCCTTTATGGACAAGCCCCTGTATCTGCAACTACCTTCGCTCTTAGTTATAGATGATCTGCAGGCCTGAGACAAAGACGCCGCTCTGTCCATTCGTTCCTATCGCATAAACGATAACCCCATAGATCGTATCCGATACGGTTGCGGTATAGGCCGTTCCCGTTGACGAACCAACCTTGTGATCTGCACCGTCCTTCCATGTCAACATTTCCAGTAACTGATCCGGTAACCCTGTAATTGCCACCCTCGCACTGTACCCGGTAATAGATGTCACCTTGTCCAGATCGAGAACCTCGGCAGACGCCTGTCCACCAGGGCCACCTGCAATCAGCTTCCCATTTGAGTAGAAACCATCGATCACTGACGCACTCTTGAGTGTCAGGGTTGGGTACTTCTCTTTCGGGAGCAGCGAAGCGTATGCTGTCTTGGTCCCAATGACTACACTCGTCTTGGCCACAATCACGTTCACGTCAGTTTCCGCAGTCACACCCTCAAAGGTTATAGACAGCTTACCGGTTTCAGTTTCATCCACTGAGGTAACATACCCTACACTATCGACACTAATTTTCGCATTACTGCTCTTCCAAGAGCCGGTTTTGGTAATATCAACTTTTGAACCGTCTGAATACACTGCTTCTGCGGTCACGTTAGTACCAAAGTATTTAGTCAACTTGATGTCTTGCTTACTGAGTGCAACGCTTTTCACCACTGTTTTAAAGCTTACAGGTACACTATTAGATGATTGACCATTTAGTTGAGCATTAACTGTCACCGTTTCCTGTGCCGTGTTAATGACCCCAATTTTGGCCTGTCCATTCTCATCAATGGTGACAGTGCTATCGCCGATAAATCTTGCACTCCCGGTAGTCGTAAAGGTGACATCCAGGGCACCAGCCTTACCTTTGATAATATTTCCATTCTTATCTGTCATAGTTACGATCAGATTGTGAGTAGAAAGCTCGCTTGGCGTATCCTCGCTTTTTTGTGTTTCAATCGTTTTTCCAGCGGTTTCAAGAACCAGTCCATTGGTTGTATTGATCATTACCGTACTGATATCCGCTTCAAAGCTCAGTTCGGTGCTGCTGGTCACGCCGCCCACGTCCGCTTCCACCTTCACGCTGCCCGCTTTATCGCTGGTCACCGGCAGAGTCGCGATACCGTTCTCGTCGGTAGTCACCGTCTGCTGACGGGTCGAACCGTCCGGCTCGGTCACGGTAAAGGTCACGTCGAAGCCCGGCACTGGGTTGCCCTGTGCATCCTTGACCGGCAACTGCACGGTATTGACATCGCTGCCGTTGGCCACGGTGCTGCCTGGCTTGCCCGACAGGCCGTTCTCGTCGATCTTGGCCGTGCTGTTGTCGGCTACGAAGCTCAGCTCGGTGCTGCTGGTCACGCCGCCCACGTTCGCTTCCACCTTCACGCTGCCCGCTTTATCGCTGGTCACCGGCAGAGAGGCTATGCCGTGCTCGTCGGTGGTCACCGTCTGCTGACGGGTCGAACCGTCCGGCTCGGTCACGGTAAAGGTGACGTCGAAGCCCGGGATCGGGTTGCCGTTCGCATCCTTCACCGGCAACTGCACGGTATTGACGTCGCTGCCGTTGGCCACGGTATTACCCGCTTCCGCCGTCAGGCCATTCTCGTCGATCTTGGCCGTGCTGTTGTCGGCTACGAAGGTCAGGTCGGTGCTGCTGGTCACGCCGCCCACGTCCGCTTCCACCTTCACGCTGCCCGCCTTGTCGCTGGTCACCGGCAGAGAGGCGATGCCGTGCTCGTCGGTGGTCACCGTCTGCTGACGGGTGCTGCCGTCCGGATTGGTCACGGTAAAGGTGACGTCAAAGCCTGGCACTGGGTTGCCCTGTGCGTCTTTCACCGGCAGTTGCACGGTATTGACGTCGGTGCCGTTGGCTAAGGTATTACCCAGCTTGCCGGTCAGGCCGTTCTCGTCGATCTTTGCCGAGGCATTGTCTGCCGATAACGTTACGGAAGCCTCTTTCACTGCTATCGCTGACCCGGATACGTTTGCCGTGATCTTCACTACACCCACGCTGCTGCCAGCAGTGAAAGTGGCAAGATAGACACCTGGGCGATCTTTGGATTCGCTTACCTCGCCTATGGCATGAGCAATGGGTTGTGCTGTGGCAGAAGCAGGACTGATTTTGCTTGCCGCAGATGGCGGTTGGAATTGGCTGTTCAGCGTAATCTGCCCGGCGATCCCACTGATTGGACGACCGCTGCCATCCTTCAGTGACAATTCTACGTGCGTTGTAGAGCGGCCATCTGCAGGCAAACGCGCATTTTTAATCATCAGATTAGAGGTTGCTGCAATACCAAAACCGGTAACTACGACTTCCCCTTGAGCAGGCTCAGAACGGTTACCTGATTTATCGATGACGGTCACGCTGATAGGATAGTTGTTATTTCCCAACAGGTTATACGATGGCAACACGGCCTGCCACCCCTGACCATTAGGGATAATTTTCCCGCCAGCGGCGGTAAACAGGTCTGCTTTCCACTCAAATGAAGCAACACCATGCTTACTGGTGACGGTGATCGGTAACTCAATAGTTTGGCCGGAATCCCCCTGTAACAGCGGCTCCATCACCACGCTCAGTAACTTCTGCTCACGATATTGCAGAACAATTTCATTATTGCGGTCTACCAGATCGTAGCGGCTGCCTGCCAGCGTACGTTTTGCCGCCATATTGGCCGGATCGAGCTGTTTTGACAGTTCGGTGCCAAAGGAATAATTGAGGGAAAGATTGAAACGAGTATCCTCCATACCGCTGGTTCCCTGCTTGTGGTCTACGCCGAAGCTAACCAATGGCACAGGAGAATAATTCACACCGAAAGTGACGGCAGCAGGATCGGACTGGCGCTTATCTTTACCAAATAAACCGACTTCATCACCAAAATACTGCTCATAAACCAGCTTGCCACCCAATTGTGGCATCGATGGCAGATAGGCTTCTGTACGGATATCAAAGCCATTAGCGGCTTTTTCATCAAAACCGTCCAGATCGCGCGAGTTCTTCCAACCACTCACACCAAAATAGCCATTGGTAGCAATACGCAGGTAATCACGTGCATATTCAGCACCAATACCGATGCGTGAGTGACTGCCTTGGATATCACGATCTAGGAAGAGGTTATAGCCAAACATTTGCTGATCGATAAAATGACGTTGCCCTATACCAGCATTGAGCGTGAGGCGATCGTCAATATAGCGCGTACCCAGTTGGCTGAAGGTAAGCAGGCTTGGGGTATCTTGCAGGGGTAACAGAACGTCTAATTGGCTGCCTTTCAGATTAAGTTTGTCATCCAGGTTCAATTGTACTTTGGCAGTACCAAATTGATTCAGCCAGTTTTCAACGGCGTCATTCGCGGTACTGGTCGCAGCACCACGAGCGATAGATTCGGCCTGTTTGGTTGGGTCACCGCTGGCTAACACGCCCGCCAAACGGCTTGCTGCCGTCGCAACTGCCTGTTCATCCTCAGTATGGGTATCTTTCGCCGCCATGACTGCCGGGGTATAGGCAATACTCATCGGGAAAACCACTTGGGTAACAATGTTAGCCCAAGCTAACAATGTGGCTATCCGAGATTTTTTAAATGCTCCAGCCTTGCGGCGTGAAGGTAAATCGTGCTTTTTCACTGCAACTACCTTATAGATAAATTGAAAAGACATACTTGCAGGAGGGGCCAAATGCATCAGGCTTACCTGTTTTCAAGTATTTAAAGGATGTTTAGCTTAATTAAAAACAATAGTAATCATTAAGTTGTGACTTGAGTGATAATCAAGACGTGACTCTTGCATCAATAAAATGGATATCTGAATTAATTACACGGCATTGAAATTGACAAATAAAATCAATGAGATAAAAGCCATCAATAAAAAGATTAAGATCCTCCCCGCAAAAGATGATTTCGAGAATTAACTGTAAATGCTGATAGGTGAAATCATCGCAAGCAAAAACCTCGACCTTCCGTGATTAAGTTAATGTCCAGCTTCAGTTTTCATGGGAAATGTTCATTGCAGGATAATCATTGATCTTCTGACTATGATAACTTCATGGCTGTACTTTTCCCTGTTCATCTTGCCACCAAATTTTCACCATTGTATTGGGTATCTTTGAGAACGTAAATAAAGTAATTTTTATCGGTGATAACATAATTTCAATAGATAGCGTTTTCAGTTATAAACTGAGTATTAACTTCTCCTATCACTGATAAAAACATATTGGCTTGTAATCGTTGTTGTGTGGGACTATATTCACCACGCACATGAGCGGTGCTTCTAAAAAATCAGTTGCACGTAGTAAATGTTCATGTAACTCATAACACCTAATATGAGCTAAGGTAAGTAGCGCTAAGCAGACTGCAAACAATCCTTTAATAAGGGTTTTTTTCACCCTGTTTGGTTTGAACAGGTAAATCAAAGCGATCCTTGATGACAAGGACGTCTGTTAGTTTTAATAATAAGGAAAGTCACAATGAAAAAGCTCCTTCTGTCTGTTGTTGCTACAGCTCTGCTGTCGGCCGGTATGGCGCATGCCGCCAATGGCGTGAAAAAAGAAATTACCATCGTAGCTAACATCAACGATGCTATTTTTGTTTCTAAGCCCGACGGTAGCACCTGGTATGACAAAGAAGAATTGTTTGCCAAAGATTATACCCAGACTGAGTTTGCTTCTAACGATCTGCCAGTGCGTGTTTACACCACCGACAACGAAGTCAACGTATCTCTGGTTCAGCCACTGACCATCAACCGTGCTGATGGTGCCCAGTTGTCTAACGTAGTGGTCAGTTTTGCGGGTAAAACCGTCGTTCAGGGTACCCCGCTGAAAGTGATGCAAACCACTACTGCTCCAGGTGGATATGACAACACTTATACGCTGAAAATCGATGCCAAGGCGCCAACCAATGCGACCGGTAGCACCAATGGTTCATACCAGGGCGATCTGGTCATGTTGTTCGAGCCAAAGGCTTAATAACGTTATCCTCTTCATACGTCTAGTTGCCTCTGTGTTGACGGTTATTACTCGCCCATTCTTGGGGGGGGACCGTGTGTCACCTTCATGTAACTCGAATTATTGTAGAGTAGATATCGTAAAGCGTTAAATGACGCTTAATTGCTTAATAAACTTAGGGTTATCTCCGGATAACCCTAATAGTATACGACGAACGCCATCTTCTGTTTTTATAACGGAATCTTTCTGTATATCTAGTAAAAAAATAGATAGGGTGTGGCTTGTTAATTATTAAAACCAAAAAATTAATAATAGGTTACTGGCCGTATTGTTGAGTCTCTATATATGGAATATAAGATGGGCAGAAGTATCCCAGGATGGGCAACAGGTTTATTATTATTGACTCCATCAGCAACCACTTATGCTGAGGTAGCTCAAATTGAATATCAGGTGCCCGCAGGTTTCTCTGAGGCCGAGCAGGATTCCTCCATGCAATTTCTCGCCACCCTCGACAGCACTCCTCTACCTGGCCCGGTCAGTTGGTCTGCCCAGCAAAATCGGCTCACTTTTGATGAGGCGCTTTATCGCCAAAATGGGATTTCAATCGAGCAGATCGAGCTGCTGAACAAGGTACTGGCACAGATACCTTATGCGGTCTGCCCCAACGGCTGTGACTATACCATCAAGGGTCAAACCGTCTCACTCGACAAGGTCAAACAGTCGCTGACTATCACCGATGGCAGCAAGCGTTACGTGCAGCCCCAGACCATGATGGGCTTCATCCACAACCAATCGCTGGATGTTCGCACCGCATCCAACGAATACCGAGCTGTCTCCGCCTTCGGTCAGGGTTACATTGGTCTGCCCTCACAGAGCTATGGCTACCTGAGCTGGTATTACAACGACAGCAAAAATTTCGATACTCGGACCACCGATCAGGGCATCAGTACCTGGTATTTGCAGAAGAATTTCGCCAATACCTACCTGCGCAGTGGCCGTCAGGACAGCCGCGATACCGCCGCTGGCAGCGTCAGCACGTCACTCAACCCGAGCTTTGACCAGTTTGTCACCTTGGGCAGCCAGGACAACCTGAAGCGCGACAACCAGTCCGCCGGCAAGATGGTACTGTTCGCTACCGCTGACGGTGACTACGAGTTTTATCGCGATGGCCGTCTTATCCGCCGTCTGCCTGCGGTGATCGGACGTAACGAGATTGACTATAACCAGTTGCCCGGTGGCTTCTATAGCGTCGAGGTCAGATTAGTTAATCGCAGCGGCCAAGTGGTGAGCAGTGAAAATCAACAGATTGCCAATATCAATTACGGCGGTAGTACTGGCTGGTATGTCACGCTGGGTAAAGAACTTGATACAGAAAAAAACCTCCTCAGCGCAGGGGCCAGCTTTCAGACCAACTGGTTTGCGGCCAGCAGCGCACTGCTAAAAGGGACCGGCAACCGTTGGGCGATGGAGCACAACCTCACCCGACCAATGCAAGTCGCGGACATGGAAGTGACGCCGACCGTGGGCGTGATGGCCGGGGAAAAACGCGTTGGTGGCTACGCCAGCCTGAGCGCAGGCAACCAGCAACTGGGTTACCTGACCGCCTCGCAGTACCAGAATACCGCGGTGTCCGAGTTCTACCCGGCTAACAACAGCACCGCATTTGGCTATAGCCGACAGTTCGGCCCAACCCGCCTGGGCTACAACTACAGCCGCTATAGCAACAGCGAACGACATCAGTTGCAGAGTACCTGGAACTGGCGTGGCAACGGAGTTTGGGCGGTGATCGCCATGGGTGTGCAAAAAGGTGGCTATGACAACAGCAGCAACAATTACGGGCTGTACCTAAATACCACCATCATGCTGGACCGCAATACCGGCACCCTGAACGCCGCCTATAACAACGGAAAACTCTATACCGGTGGGAGTTACGCCCGTGAATTTGAGGACAGCACCGGTACCACCACCGCCGGTATTGACTTCAGTGACGTTGGCCGCACCAACGCGGTTGGCTTGAACGCCCGCCGCAACGGCACCCGTGGGGATGCTTCTTTACGCGTTGGGGTCGACGACCATATCACCAGTGGCAGCTTCAACTACAACGGCATGTTTGCAGCAAGCCAGGATGGATTTGCCTTGGGGCGTACCAGCCCTAGTGGTGCCGCCATGCTGGTTCGTACCCCGAAACTGGGTGACGCGCAATATGGCTTCAAGGTGGAAGGCAACCCGGTTGGTGGCGGCAGTACCTATGCGGTGCCATTGGCCAGCTATCAGGACGTGACTTTTGCCCAGGCGCAGTCGGTAGATGCAGACATGGACATGCATATCCGTCTGCCCGCCAACGTGGTACGCGCCCACCCTGGGCAGGTGTATCCGGTGCAAGCCGAGGTGGAAATGAACCTGCTGTATAACGGCTTCCTGGTCAACAACCATGGGGGGCCGGTGAGCGGCACGGTAAGCGAGACAGGTGATACGGTCTACCCGAATGGCCTGTTCTCTCTGGCGTCCACGACGTTGATTAAAGAAATCACCGTGACCGGTAAGCAGGGGCGATACCGCTGCGACATGACAAAACCAAAAGATAAACGCTATCTCTGTATAGCAGGTTGAAACGGATATCCCTGAGGATATCGCCTGCGGGAACAGCGAAGAATTGATGAGAATGAATAAGGAAAACCATGATTAAACAATTGCAGTCTGCGGTGGTAGTCAGCCTTCTGACTCTAAGCTACCTGGCCCATGCTGATGGCCAACTAATGGTAATGCCAGCGCGTAGCACCGTCGAGGGGCAGCAACCCCGTACCGTACAGGTCAGCAACCTCGGCGATAAACCACTTTATCTGAAGGTGGATCTAATGCGTGTCGAGAACCCTGGTGAAACCCCGGAGCGCAAGACAGCCATTGGTGATATCACCGTCCCTGAAATGATGGCCAGCCCGGCCAAACTGACGCTGGGGCCGGGCCAGAAACGCGATATCAATCTGGTCGCGTTGAAAGCACCCGCCAGAGAGACGCTCTACCGGCTGTATATCGTCCCGGTGTCCAGCATCAAGGTGGTAGGAGATGAAAACAAAGAAAAAATTAGCGCCCCACTGACCTTCGGTGTGGCTTATGGCGTTTTGGTCCATCACTTGCCTTCTTCAGGGGGACAGACCCGGGCCTGGAACCATCAATGCACAGCAGGCGGTTTGCAACTGACGTCCAGTGGTAGCGTGCACTCGTTATTCAATCAACTGCAAGCTACCCCGGCAGACAATATGGCAAAGGAACAAAAAGTGTTCCCGGGCACGCCATTGGTGTTCCCGGTGAAAACCCTGAAAGGAAACGCCGATGGCCAGCCGTTTGACATCCGTTGCCCATGAGGTCACAGGACTACTGCTGTGCTTCCTCCCTTTGGGGGCGGCACAGGCGCTAATTGATATCAGCCCGAAAATTGTTGAGATGCAGGGTGAACAAGCGGTGGTACAGGTCAGCAACACTGGCGATTCGCCGGAATTTGTTGGCATCACTCTGTTTGAGATCGGTAATCCCGGCGTGCCTATCGATGAGGAACAGCTGATACCTCTGGGAATGAGCAAAGATCCTTATCTATATGCTGCACCATTCAAACTCTCGCTGGGGCCACGCCAGCAGAAACCGGTACAGTTAACGGCACTTAAACCGCCGGAAAGAGAAAAAGTGTACCGCCTGGCGGTTATTCCCCAGCAAAAAGCCAGCATTAGCGGTACCCGAGACAATGTGATGTTGGTCAGCCTGGGGTTTAACGGCCTGGTGCGCCAGATGCCGGTCAAGCAGGTTGCCACCTGGCAGCACCGTTGTGAAGCCAGCAGCCTACAGTTGCAGGCCACCGGCACGGTGCGAGTAGAATTCAGCGAACTTAAGCTGAATGACCAAGCCGTGGATGATTTTAATGTCTACCCCGGCACGCCAAGGCAAATGGCAGGGAGCACATTGAGTGGTAATGTGCAGAACAAGCCCTTCAGCCTTCAGTGCAGCAAATGAGAGCAGACAATAAAGGGATGAACAGCATGAAGTTATGGCAGCAGGCGATAATGGCAGTCTTACTGCTGACTGGGAGCACGGTAAATGCTGCTGACACCGCGCTGGGCAGTGTGCCCATCAGCATTACCCTCACCAATCTGGTTCAGATCACGGTAGAGAAACCGGGCGGTGGTTGGTATGACACGTTAACACTCAGCAACAGCGTGGGCAGTGACATCACGCGCTATCAGGCTCAGGTACCGGTTCAGGTCAGCATCCGCAATGGGCAAGACTTTAGGGTATCACTGGTTAATCCGCTGATACTGACTCATGAAACCGACGCCGCTCTGGCTTTTACCACCGAACAAGTAGGGTTTGGCAGCAACGCAACCACGCTAAAACCACTGGGTGTTACGCCGGTAGATTTCAGCAATCCTACGCAGGTGGGAGGCATCTCGACGGGTAGCTATCTGCTTTCCGTCTCCGCCCGCCAGCCTACGGGTGTACTGGGGAAGATATCAGGCAATTACGTCGGTAAACTGATAATGATGTTTGAAGTTAAAGTTTAATAAAAACTAAAACGCCCTTGCGAGTAAAGCAATGGCGTGAGTTGAAAAAATCAATTGGAAGCTTACGCGCTAATCGCGAGAGAGATATGAAGATAATAGTAAATTTATCGCGCTTGATGGCTTGCTCTCTGCTGGCATTAAGCACACACGCAATGGCAACTCAGTATAGTCAAAACATCACCGGTTGCTCTGTTACCAAATTAGGGACTAATAAGTTCCAGGCAAAATTCACCTACATGGTAACACCAGTGGCAGGGGCGAGTACAACTACTCTGAGTAACTTTTATGTCGAAGTGCCAACCACATTGGGTACAACTTTAATCGTTCACCCTCAAAATAACTCTACTAGTACTTTTAGTAATGTGGTTGTCAATTCTAACTTAGGTTACAATATCGGCACTCGTGGATTGAGTTTTTACGGTATTCCGAACGCTAACGTAATTATGTTCGGTTCGTTTATTTCCATAGATTTTACTACGGATACTGCGGGGGCATACCCGGGTTTGCGTGCTCGCCTCACAACCGAAAACATGAGTGGCGCAGGGCAAAGTGGCGGTGCTCAGACCAGTATTATTTATATTGCGGCTAATGGATGCCAACTTTCTATAGCGAATATTCCCAAGCCTGAAGATGTCGATATACCTGAGCCAGCATTCAGCATGAGTTCGGCGGTGTGGCAGATGAATTCCCTTGACGTAAGCAACTTACCTGATATTTCGGCAAGTGGAAACGGTTATGCGGCATCGATTAGTAATATCGCCAGCAATAATCTGTGTATCAACTATGTAACGGCAGGCGTCAAAAACAAAACCTATGCGTTGAGTGTAACAAACACCTCAAGTACACAAGGTGGCCGTAGTTTATTTACCCTGCAAGGCACTACTAGCCAGTTGTTTTATAACCTGCAGTTGGCCAGCAACGACGGGGTGACGGCAAACGACTTCAGTTTCCCGGCTGCAAGCGCTAAATTCATCACATTGACGCAGACTGCCAGTAGTACCCCTAACCTTAGCCAGATGTGTTGGACGCCAAAGATCAACCTGTTTAAAAGCGCGGCGACTAAAGAAGGGATGCACACGGGTAGCGTAAATTTTGTCATCAGCCCAAAAGCATAACTCAATATTCACTTTATTGAGTTTCCATTGATTATTACCCCCCCAGTTGCGGAATTTATCAATATGCTGGGGAAGCGTAACGATTTACCCTCAAGTCACTTCAAGTTGCGGCTAGCCGCCACCGCGGCAACTTGAAGGACGACGGGTAAAACCATTGATTAGTCAACCTCATTGAACCAAGGATAGATCTTACATTCCCTTTGCAGTTTATCTATCATGGTCCTGGCATGCATCGTCAACGGTAAACGATGAGAATAGATAAAACTGTAGGATGCATCGGGTAATTGCTCTTCTATCGGTATTATGCACAACTGCTGGCTTAGATAAGGTACCCGAAGCATCTCTTTCGCGGCCACGGTCAAAAAGCCAGCATTCATCACCATCTGCAACGTGATGGCAGCCGTGTCCCCCCGAATAATGGTCTGTGTGTTCTCTCCCCCTTCGGGGAACAGCAGTGCATCAAGTTCACCGAAGTAACCTATTTTCGCTGTGGGTAAATACCATTTGGCCTGTTTGAGCTGGTTCAGTGAGGTGCTCTTGGCCAATGGATGATCTCGGTGTGCCACCACGGCAAAAGGAGTGGTAAAGAATGGCTCTTCAATAAATTCGCTAGCCAGGATCGTTTCCGGCGACGTTGCACCGATGACGAAGTCTAATTCCCCCCCTCGCAGGGCAGGTAATAGCTCAGATATTTGGCCTTCCGTAAGATTGATGTTGACCTGCGGAAAGCGTTTATTAAAACGCTGGATTGCTGCTGGCAACATGGTAAAAAAAGGTAACGACGAACTCCCCAACTCAATGGTTCCCTGTGAAGTGGCGCTAAGCTGCTTTGCTTCATTGACAGCACGCTCCAACTCTTTCAGCACCAATTGAACTCGGGGCTCAAAAAGCTTACCTGCTTCGGTCAGTACCACGCCACGCGGTCCACGCATCAGAAGTGGAGTACCTAACATTTTCTCAAGTTCATTCATTGATTGTGTCAATGCAGGCTGAGTCTGATGCAGGGCTTTGGCTGCAGCCCGAAAACTCCCGTGTTCGATAATCGACTGGAACACTTTAAGCTGGTTAGGTTTGGGCAGATTTTTCATAACGATGATATCTGTTTCTCACTATATTATTGATTTTTATATTCCATTATAGGGACATAAAACCCTCTTAAGACAAAACAGGTTAGGGAACGACGCTGCTATTAATTCGTTTTTATCTTAGTTAAAAACAGGCAATGACAAGATAAAGTGAGATATTGATGGCTTATCCTGATGCTGCCATGGCAACTTCCCACAAGATTGGTGGGTAATGTATTAAGGCATATGCCTTTAATGCATCAGTAACGAACGACCACCAGCAACATGCTGCTTTCCTTCCCTTTTATATCCATGAATTTATCTTACTTTACTACTCGATTTGCTATATCGCTTACAGACTAACTTGACCCAATACCCTCTCCCAAGGCGAAGCACTCTTGTTATATTTTCTTTTACCCATCAGATTCACCAAGGGGCATAATGAACGAATTCCCAGTTTGGCCAAGGCTGCACGTTTATGATGGCTTACTGTTCTGAAATTCAATTTCAAGTCATCAGCTATCTTTCTCGCGGTGTCACCTTCCAGCAGCATGCGCAAAACCTCTAATTCACGCGGTGTGAGCATAGAGGAACTTTTCCCGAAACTTGGCTCTTTATTCTCAGTAGTGCTCAGCAATTCCCTGCTTAACTCATCAAGCGTTATTGCCTTATTCAGTATGATACTGACGTTTCTTAACCCTCTAAAGTAACATTTTAGTGGGTTGACATCGGCCATATCACCTATCAGTACCACTTTGCTATTGGGATGCATTTTCGGCAAACGCTCTCCAACAAGTTGTAACAGTGAGGTCAGGTTATAATCACGGCTACAGACCGTTAGGATGACTAAATTCACTACCGGCAAGATGTTTAAAATGTCCTCGCATTCTGAAAAATCACCGCTACTGTCTACAATATCAAGAGAGACCGACAAATCTGTATCTTTAATTAATGCTTCTAACCCGGCCCGCATAAAATTACAGGAGCATTGCAAAACGACTTTTTTCCTTCTCATTACTTCCTCATGGTTTTTGGATATGACGCCTTTGGTAAGATTTTCTTCTTAAAACACCATACTCATTGCTACTATCATTACTCTAGAAGCTACTACATTTATCGGTGAAATTGCCTCCCCCTGTAATGAAAGTCATCAGAGTGTTTTGTAATGCTAATAACTTTAAGTTAAAGGTGGCACCTCAGATATTAACAAATACCACCCTACCTTTATTTACAGCCAGTATAGGATTTTACTTGATCGTTGTGAAGGAAGTATTTTCTATCGGTGATAATTAAAAGTAATAAACTCACCGTATAACAATAAACTTCAGGGGTATTAAAAATAATTATAAAGATGCTATCGTTGTTTTATAAGGATTTTATTACTTTAAATAACTTATTTTTATCACCCATAGAAAAAACTACATTTACAGAGGTTATATTAAATCCCTATAGTACACCTCGTTGAAAGGCACTTAACTTAAAAGAGAACATCATCTCTTTCTTTATATAGGAAAGGTTAAATACAGCCTTCTTATTACTGATAAGTCTGTGAAAGATAACTCTATTTGGAAGAGGCATCTCATCTTATTCAACAACTAACGTACTTATTCACAGCGTCTTTTTATAAACATGGCGCCTTGTTAACTGTAATTAAGGAATGTAAATGAACAAATTTATTCTGTCTGCTATCGCAGGCGTCATGCTCTCTTCTGGTCTGGCTCAGGCTGCTTCTGGCGGTACCATCAATTTTCAGGGGCAGTTAAGTAATAACACCTGCGAAGTCGTTGTCGACGGCCAAGCTAGTAACCCGACGGTTACCCTGCCAATTGTTGGTATTAGCCAGCTAGGAAGTGCGGCACAGACGGCCGGGCTCACCGGTTTCACCCTGGCACTGGCCAACTGCAGCGGTACTCTGAAAACCGCCTCTGCTTTCTTTGAAGCTGGTGCAGCGGTAGATGTGCTTACCGGCCGCCTTAAAAACACCGGTACGGCACAAAACGTCAGCCTGCAATTGCGTGATGGCACCAGTGCTTCTCAAGCGGTGATCAAAGCGGGTAACGCGGATCAGATCAACGGCAACTCGTTTGTAAACGTCGAGTCTGGTAGCACTAACTTGCCCTATTTTGTTGAGTATTATGCTGAAGGTGCAACCACCCCAGGCACCGTCGTCAGCAGTGTTGTTTACTCTATTCAGTACAAGTAATGCCTTGAGGGAGGGGGTCCCCCTCCCAAATAATCTACTTCAGGAGACTTTATGCGTTTTCCCTTTCAAAACATTTTACGAGTAGTTGGTTTGGCCGTGGTGGCCCTATTCAGTACTCATAGTTTGGCAAGCATCGTGATTAATGGGACACGAGTTATTTACCCTTCGGATCAAAAAGAAGTCAGCGTCAGACTTGATAATACGGGTAATTCTCCCGTCTTGATCCAAAGCTGGTTGGATACAGGTGATATTAATGCCAAACCGGCAGCGATTAAGGTTCCCTTTATACTTAGCCCCCCAATAAACCGAGTAGAAGGAGGCAAGGGCCAGACGTTACGGATTAGTTACTCAGGGGGTTCGTTACCCATGGATAAAGAGTCGGTATTTTGGCTCAACGTACTGGAAGTGCCCGCCAAGAAACAGGCAAAATCTGATGAAAACTACCTGCAAATGGCGTTTCGCTCACGCATTAAAGTGTTTTATCGCCCAGCAGGATTGGCAGGTAACGCGAATGATGCCGCTCAGGCAGTCACTTGGAGCATAAAAGGCAGTAGCCTGCAGGCGTTCAACCCAACACCCTATTATGTGTCTTTTGTCAGCCTGACGGTAAATGGCAAAAAAATCGAAGGCGAGATGGTAGCACCGAGATCTGCCCTGACCTTGGCAATACCTGCTAATAAGGGGAATACAGTGAGCGGTGAATTTGTTAACGACTACGGCGCCATTAATTCATTTAACGCCGTAATTAAATAGCCTTGATTTAAGTTATACACGTAATTTCTTTAACTAGTTACCCATCAATATTCAGCAAGCAATCTTCAAGAGAGTTATTATGTTAAAAGCGTCACCCCACGGCTTGAAGAGTCAATTATCAACTTTAGCCCTGGTTATTTTTTCTACTTTTTTTGTTGGTGGTGCAAATGCTAATACTGTTGCCATAGCGCCTCAAGAAGCCACCCAGGGTGTTGAGTTTGATGCTTTTTTCCTGAAAATGGATGACGAGGCGTCGGTTGACCTAAGCCGTTTTACCCACGGTGCCTCTGCACTACCAGGGATATACCGCACCGCGATATATGTCAACAATGTGCTAGTCGATAATAAAGAAATTGAATTTAAGTCACGTGAAGACAAATCCGTTTATCCATGCTTGACCACTGAAATAATAAAAAACATCGCCTTTGATTATGAGAAATTGCCGGCGGAAATTTTAAATACGACGGATTCAAGAGTGCAATGTGTCGATCTGCAACGTAAATTACCTGACGCCCAAGTTAATTTTGACAGCAGCGAACAGCGTCTGGATTTACTGATCCCTCAGATTTATATGTTGAAATCGGCACGTGGCAGCGTCAGCACGGAATTGTGGGACAGCGGTATTTCTGCCCTGATGTTCGGTTATAACGTGAATGGATATTCCAGCGAGTCACAAGGCAAAACCTTTAACTCACTGTATGCCGGAGTGAATGCTGGGCTGAATATTGACGCCTGGTATTTACGGCATAACGGTGCTTACAACTGGATGGAGAACGGGCCTGCGCAATATAGCAACCGCAACACCTATTTACAGCGGGATATTCCGCAAATCATGAGCCGCGCAGTCGTTGGACAAGCCAATACCCACGGGCAGTTGTTTGACACCTTGCCCTTCACCGGCCTGCAACTGACCAGTGATGAACGTATGCTGCCAGGCTCACAACGCGGCTATGCGCCGGATATCAGAGGGATTGCGCGTACCAATGCCAGAGTGACGGTACGCCAGAACGATCAGGTGCTCTATGAAACCACGGTCACGCCCGGTGAGTTTCTGATCAACGATCTGTATCCAACCGGGTATGGTGGCGACCTGGAGGTGACTGTGCGTGAAGCGGACGGCACTGAGCAACGCTTCCGGGTGCCCTATGCATCTGCGGCGCAACTGTTGCGCCCAGGCTCATCACACTACGCCGTTACCGCTGGCAGATTACGCAGCGACAATCTGCGTAGTAACCCCGAGCTCTATCAGTTGACCTATCAGCGTGGGTTGACCAATACCATCACCGGTTACACCGGTTTGCAGGCAAGCCAGGGCTATACCGCATTGCAGTTAGGCGCTGCCGTTGGTACCCCCATCGGAGCCGTGGCTTTTGACGTCACCCAGGCGAGTGCTCAGGTAGAAAATAAGGCAGATGAGCAGCTTGGCAAAACCTTTAAGGGGCAGAGTTATCACCTCAGTTACAGCAAAGTGATTGCTGAAACCAATAGTAACCTGTCGCTGGCGGCGTCCCGCTTCTCCTCTGATGGCTATCTGGATTTTATGACCGCCATGGAAAGCCGTGATGCGGTAACCAGGGGAGATTCTCCGGAATCGGTATCGCGTGCCAAAAATCGTTTTACCGTCACGGCAGGACAGGGGCTGGCTGAAGGCTGGGGGCAGTTGAATATAAGTGGTTCAATGCAGAACTATTGGAATAGAGAAGGTAGCGAGAAGCAATTTCAGGTGGGTTATAGCAACCAATACCAGCGCTTGAGCTATAGCATCAGTGCCAACCGCAGCTATTCCAGCCTGGGAAATAACCAGAATAATTATCTGCTCAACTTTAGCTTGCCGCTGGGTCGTGAAGACAGAATGCACACTCCTCAGTTGCGCACGGATTTTTCCCACGACAGCAGTGGCCGTTACGGCCAGCAGGTCAGTATTACCGGTTCGGCAGGTGAGCAGAGTCAATTGGGTTATGCAGTAACGGCGATGAATGCCAACCAGGGAGTGGGTACCAGTGGCTCGGTCAGCGGGAGCTATAACAACTCAGCAACTGCGGTAAACGGTAGCTACGGCACCGGCAAAGGTTATCGCAGCATGGCGGCAGGTATGAGCGGGACGGTGATCGGGCATTCCGGTGGTGTTACCTTAACCCCCTATACCTCAGAGACTTATGCCCTGGTTGAAGCCAAAGGGGCGGAAGGGGCTGGCGTGTCGTCTTACCAGAACGTGACCATCGACTCCCGTGGTTATGCGTTAGTACCGTATCTGAATGCCTATCAGTTGAATGACGTCAGCATCGATCCGAAAGGCTCTTCTGCCAATGTCGAGTTGGATAACACCCGGCAGAGAGTCGTTCCACATGCGGGGGCGGTAGTCAAAGTGAAATATGAGACCAAGAAAGGGACACCTATCCTGATCGATGCCACATATCAAGGGGAACCATTGATCTTTGGTGCTGAGGTATTTGATAGCAAGGGCAACAGTGTCGGTTCCGTGGGGCAAGGCGGGCAAGTGCATGCACGTGTGGCGCAGGATAAAGGGCAGTTGACAGTGAAATGGGGTGAGGGCCGTGCAATGCAATGCAGCCTGGGTTACCGATTAATACCACAGGCAAAGAGTAATGCGCAGAACGCTATTCAGCAGTTTAACTCGGTGTGCCAACCCAGCGCAGTACAGCCCCATAACAGCAGCGATAAAAACCTTGTATATCGCGGTTCGTAAGGAAGAGAAATGAGTGGATTAATCAATAGAATGAGTCTGATAACACTGCTGCTGGGTATGGCAGCAATCTTTGCGCATAGCGCGAGTGCGGCAACCTGTTCGTTTGCTGCAGGTAATAATAGGTTTATCGCAACGGTGCCTCTGCAAACTCAGAATATTACCGTTGGGCCAGATACGCCGAATGGAACCGTACTGCTTTCACATTATATCGGTGGCAACGCTACAGCTGGAAACGCACCTTCTCCCACGTTTACTTGTACTTCGTCACCAACCAGTTACAGCATACTGGCAAGATACGTGACTACCAGCACGCCAAAACCTCTATCAGCCTGGAATGGTTCACCCTATCCAGGACAGGTTTATGAAACAGGTGTACCGGGTATAGGGGCTGTCGTGTCTTATTGGGGAAGGGCATTTCCAACTGACAGACAAACCATCCCTGTTGGCAATAATGTGCCCTTTACGGGAACGATTGGTACAGAGTTTGATCTGACCTTGATTAAGATTGGGCCGGTGTCACCAGGTACTATCAGGGGTAGTGATTTACCTAGCATCTCTGTGCAAGCGACCCCAACAGGGGGCTCTCCACTGATTTTAAACGCGATCAATTTTTCAGGTAGCATCAATATAGTGTCGCAAACTTGCCAAACGCCAGATGTGAATGTAGCGATGGGAACCGTCAATATCGCTCAGAACTTTAAGGGGCCAGCGTCTGCCTCTACCTGGCGAGATGCATCAATACGTTTGACTAATTGCCCACGCTTCCACGGCACTAAGTTTCAGTTAAGAAGTTTTACCAGCGAGGGGAGTCCAACAAGCAGCTCCACCCCTAATTCACTGGAGCTTAAATTGGCACCCAATACCGCTATTATTGATAGTGCCAAAGGGATTTTAGGGATTAAGACTGGAGCGGAAAGTGCTACGGGGGTAGGTATTCAAATGGCTTATGGTAGTGTCAATGATACCTCCCCTGCCCTGGTCAATTTTGCTGGGAGCAGAAGCTTTAACATGGTCAATAATGATGCGACCACACAGACGTTGCCACTGGTGGCAAGATACATACAGACCGGCGATCAAATAACACCGGGGAAAGCGGATGCGGCAGTGACCTTCATGATTAATTATTATTAAGCCACATAGGATTATCTTGGGCCACGTAATCGCAGTATGTGCCAAGTTGTAGAGATAACTTCAGAAGACAGCCCCACCAAAGTGAGCAGACTCAAGGTGATCCGCCAGAAGTTACCGGTTTCACGAGCCTGATTCAGCGTTTCCAACGCCCAAGTGTTACACCGTTCAATGTCGCTGACCTGGTGGCTGATTTCTCTACTGTTTTGGGTTAATTAGCCTTCAGAGATTTGGGGGCCATGCTTTTTTCAGGTTCCCCCACAAACTCCTCGGCGATAGGTGTGTAATGACATTAACGTTACGTGTCTGTATACTTAGCATCCAGTAATACATTGAGGACTTCACCATGTCGGCAGCTAATAGTGTTCCCGTAAGGCGTGAGACATTAAATCTGCGGATCAAAACCGCTGAGCGTGAGCTTATCGATCGTGCCGCGAAAGCCAGAGGAAAAAACCGCACCGATTTCGTGCTTGATGCCGCTCGTGCTGCCGCTGAAGAGGCACTGATTGGACAGCGTATTATCATGGTCGATCCCGAAGCCTACCAAGAGTTCCTGACACGTTTGGATCAAGCTCCTGCACCCAATGCTGCATTACGCAAGACCATGCGTTCTGTTGCACCGTGGGATCAAAAAAAGTGATCTCCTCCCCTCAGCCTCTCCGTGCCGAGCACGTCAGAACAGCTTTCTGCTGTGGCGTGGAAAGCATGGATAATTGGCTGAAGCAGAGGGCGATAAAAAACCAGTTAACGGGTGCATCTCGTACCTTCGTTTGCTGTGATGACATGAAAGTGATGGCCTATTACTCGCTGGCATCCAGCGCCATCATGACTAATGCAGCCCCTGGCCGTTTTCGCCGCAATATGCCCGACCCTATACCGGTGGTGATATTGGGACGGCTAGCGGTGGATCAAGCGTTACATGGGCAGGGGGTTGGGCGTGCATTAGTGCGTGATGCAGGTTTACGGGTCATCCAGGTTGCTGAAACTATTGGCATTCGCGGAATGCTGGTGCATGCGCTATCCGTTGAGGCCAGAGAGTTCTATCTACGAGTGGGATTTGAACCTTCCCCCCTCGATCCGATGATGTTGATGATAACGTTGGGTAATTTGATAGAGAGCCTTTAATGGGGAAGAGTATCTGTTACACCAAGCGGGCATCCTCTGCCCGCTTGAGTACGTCCCTTCAACTTTTCCGGTTAACCACCTGCCCGAATCCCTCACCCTCCAGCTCCACATCTGGCGCAGCAAAGAAATCCAGATTGAAGTAGGTATCTGACGTTAATAACTCAATGCGGTGCCAATATTCAGGCGGGCTGATACCAAACTGCCCGGCCGAAATTATCACTTCAATTTCCGCTTCAGTGGCATGCTCGTGGTTAAAGCCGATATATTTCACCGCCCCCTGCATCACGGAAAGCCGGCCATAAACGCCTTTTTTGGTGTTGTGATGGGTCAGTAAGGCACCCGGAACCGTGTCTCGATCCCAGAACGGTGTTGAACGTGTATGTCGGTAATCAGCTGGTATACGGTATTTCATGACTAACCCCCTGGGGATGAATAGTGTCGCAATATTCTGGCAATGGCCTTCAGGCATTCAGCGCTTTCAACAGGCCAAACGCCTGCTTCATATGATCTTCACTGACGATAAATGCCCGTAGTTGCTGCTGTTGATCCATCCCTTTGGCAATCATGCCTTGGGGATCGACGGTGATCGACCAACTCAAATCCTGACGCTGGGTTTCGCCCGCCATGTGCAGAGGTAGATCAGGCGTTTTCACCTTGACCAACATGGCGGGGAATTTCACTGGCTCGGCCATCCCCAACAGATTTTTGGCCAGAGCCATGGCGCTGAACTGGATGGGTAGCAGGAAAGGCATTAGCTGGCCATCTATCTCTGCACAATCACCGAGCGCATAAACGTCTTTCGCCGACGTCTGCAAGCACCGGTCGACCAGGATCCCCCGGTTAACCTGCAAATTAGCCTGCTGTGCCAAGGCAATATTCGGCTGTAGCCCAATGGCAGAGACCACCGCATCCACCAGCAACTCACGCTGATTACTCAGCGTGACTCGTAGGCCATTTTCCCGTTGCTCAATAGCTGTTAATTGTTGGTTGAATACCAGCTCGACGCCCATCTGCTGCAAACGCTGCTGTAAGCCACTGCTGGCCTCAACCGGCATCAGCGTCGACATCAAACTACAGGCCTTGTCGACTAGCGTGACCCGCTTGCCCGCCCGGCACATATCCATGGCCAGCTCACAGCCAATAAGTCCACCGCCCAGGATCAACACCTGTTGTGCCTGTAACAACGCCGTTTCCCCGCGGCGGTATTCCTGCTGGCTGTTCAACGTCAGCATATGTTGATGGCCCGGCACTGACGGCACGATTGCCGAGGCCCCCACGGCCAGCACCAACTTATCGTAGGGCCAGCATTGCTCATCGCGACTTACCGTTTTTTGCTGGGTATCCACCGCGGTGATGCGGATGTTCGTATGCAGCGTAACGCGGTACTGTTCCGCAAAGCTGCCCGCCGTTTGCCGCGTCAAGGCATCCGCTGATTGATTCTGGCTGACAACGTGGCTCAGTTCCGGTTTGTTGTACTCATCACAGCTGTCCGCAGCAATCAGGCTAATCGGCACGTTAGCGTCTTGCTTGCGCAGGCTTTTAACCAACTGGCGGGCCGCAAATCCGGAGCCAACGATCAGGATACCGTGGTTCATTTGGCCTCCGGCTTCAATGCGTCAAAGACCTCTTTCCCCATCGCACATTCCGGGCAGAGGAAATCGTCCGGCACGTTTTGCCAGGCCGTTCCTGGAGCGACATCCTGCATCGGCTCACCTTGCTGCGGATCGTAAACCCACAGGCATACGCTGCACTGCATGCTTGGCCCCAAATCGGCGCTTTCAGTACTCAGGGGGGCCGGAGTGGTTGAGGCTAATGGAGCTTGAGGTGGGGTATCCGTGGATACCGTCTTACCTGCTGGCAAGGGAGAAATGGCCCATTGGCGGGCGATATCGCGGCCATGCTGGCGGCAAATCTCCAACGTATCGCCATAGGGTCGCCATTTTGCTTTTAGTGCCAAGGTGGTTTCAAAACCGCTGTCCATTAACCGGGTCTGGATGCGATCGACTGCCCCACCATTCCAACCATAGCTGCCAAAGGCCGAGGCTTTTTTGTTACGAAAGCGAAGACCGGTGATCTCTTCCAACAGCCCGGCCACCTTCGGCATCATCACGTTATTCATGGTCGAAGATCCGACCAAAATACCTTTGGAGCGGAAGACGTTAGTCAGGATCTCGTTTTTATCATGGCGCGCCACGTTAAAGATTTTCACCGCGACACGCGCATCAATTTCGTTGATCCCCTGAGCAATGGCATCCGCCATCATGCGCGTATTATTCGACATGGTGTCGTAGAAAATGGTGATGCGGTCTTCCTGATAATCGGCCGCCCATTCCAGATAGCGTTGCACAATTTGCGTTGGGTTATCGCGCCACACCACGCCATGCGAAGTGGCAATCATATCTACCGGCAGATTAAACCCAAGGATTTCAGTGATCTTAGGTGTGACCAAGCGGCTGAAGGGGGTCAGGATATTGGCGTAATAGCGTTGGCACTGCTCAAACAGTTCGTTCTGGTCAACCTCGTCGTTGAACAGATGCTCATCACAATAGTGCTGGCCAAAAGCGTCGTTGCTGAACAGCACCGCATCGCCGGTAATATAGGTCATCATACTGTCTGGCCAGTGCAGCATCGGGGTTTCAACAAAGATAAGCTGTTTGCCGTTACCGATATCCAGGCTATCACCGGTATGTACCACGTGGAAATTCCACTCGGGATGGTGATGATGGCCATTAATGGAATCAATGCCGTTTTCGGTACAGTAAATCGGCGTATTGGGGATCTGTGCCATGAGTTCGCTAAGCGCACCGGCATGGTCTTCTTCTGCATGGTTGATAATGATGTAGTCCAGCGTTTGCAGATCGATCTCCGCCGACAGATTTTGTACAAACTCGCGGCTGAATTTGTGATCCACCGTATCGATCAATACCGTTTTTTCCTCACGGATCAGATAGCTGTTATAGCTGCTGCCCTTCAGGGTCTTATATTCCGTACCGTGAAAATCACGCACTTCCCAATCACGCTGTCCGACCCACTGGATGTTGTTTTTTACCTGGATTGCCATGCTCGCTACCTTTTGATTAATCATTACCTTGAGATAATGGTATTGAGCAAAGGGCGTGCCAGTTATTATCTGATTGTTTTTATTGAATTTTTAAATTATTGATGTCAAATTGACATCAGGATAAGATTGTCTTTATGACAATTCAGTGTCGGAATGACAATCATGTCTCTCTCGATCCAGTCGCTCGCCACCATTGCGATAGACTTACAAAATGGTCTCACACAGCGCGATCGCTTCCAGTTTTTAATCAATAGCTTAAGAACGCTGTTGCGTTGCGATGCCTCCGCCTTGCTACGTTTTGAAGGGCAACAGTTCCGCCCTTTGGCCACCGATGGCCTGGCCGCGGATGTCTTGGGTCGTCGTTTCTCCCTTGACGCGCACCCTCGGCTGGAAGCCATCGCTCGTGCCGGTAACGTGGTGCGTTTCCCAGCAGACAGCGATTTGCCCGATCCCTACGACGGCTTGATCCCCGGCCACGGCCAATTGAAAGTGCATGCCTGCATCGGGTTACCCTTGTTCGCAGGGCAGGATTTAATCGGTGCCTTAACCTTCGATAGCATGGATCCGCAGCAATTCGATCGCTTCAGCGACGAAGAGCTCCGGCTGATTGGCGCATTGGCCGCAGGTGCACTCAATAACGCCCTGCTGGTGGAAATGTTGGAAAAACAGTCGCTGTCACCGTTGGCAGAACACCGCATCAACAACGCCAAGCACAGCGATGAGATGATTGGGCTTTCGCCGATCGTCCGCCAACTGCAGCAAGAAATCAGTATCGTGGCCAACTCCGATCTCAACGTGTTGATTACGGGTGAAACCGGGGTGGGGAAGGAACTGGTGGCGCAAGCCATTCATCGAAAATCATCGCGCGTCGCCAAGCCAATGGTGTATCTCAACTGCGCCGCACTGCCAGAAAACGTCGCAGAAAGTGAGCTATTCGGCCACGTCAAAGGTGCGTTTACCGGCGCTATCCAACATCGGATCGGTAAGTTTGAGCTGGCGGACGAAGGAACCCTGTTCCTCGATGAGATTGGCGAGCTGTCCCTTTCGCTACAAGCCAAGTTGCTGCGGGTGATCCAATATGGCGACCTGCAACGCGTGGGGGATGACCGGGTGAAACGCGTCAACGTGCGCATTCTGGCAGCGACCAACCGCGACCTTAAACAAGCGGCGGTTGACGGGGTGTTCCGGGTTGATTTGTATCATCGGCTGAGCGTATTCCCTATCGCCGTGCCCCCCTTGCGAGAGCGCACTGGCGATATAGCCCTGCTTGCTGGTTTCTTCTGTGAGCGTTGCCGTATCAAGCTGGGTCTGGCGCAATTAACCCTTACCTCGGCGGCGTTATCTACGCTGGAGCAGTATCCGTGGCCAGGCAACGTTCGCGAACTGGAGCACGCCATCTACCGGGCTGCAATAGTGGCGCGCGCAACGCAAAACCACGCCGAGCTGGAGCTGCTGCCTACGCACTTTAATTTAAACGTGGAACTCATGGCAGAAAGGATTAATGACAGTCCCTACGAGCCAGTATTAGCAGCCGATCTGGCCACGATGACCCAACAGTTTCAACGCGATGTGATCCAGAAAACGCTGGAAGACTGCGATAGAAATTGGGCGGCCACGGCGCGTAAACTTAGTCTGGACAGTGGGAACCTGCACCGCCTGGCAAAACGGTTAGGGATTAAATAATCCACGCTGTCATCTGACAAGGTTGTCCCCCAACATCTGGGGGCCAACCAACGGACTACTCGGCATAAGCGGGTTGAAAAACAGTGCGCCCGATCTGACGCGCTGCATCGAGGTAAGCCTTTGGCTCCCCCAGTTCTGGCAGCAATAACATTTCGTTAGTCGCCACCTGAGCACCACAATAATCAAAAATACCGTGCGTTATCTGCGCGTTAAAGGCATCGGTAAAGCCGTGACGGTCATAAACGCCCTTGCTTGCCGCCCCAAGAGCAACCAAATGCACCGGTAAATGCCCCAGTTTTTTGACCACTGCCCCCTCTGCCGTCTCTTCATAAGCCCAACCATTAAAAACACGCGGTCTACCCAGCCCTTAAGCAAGGCAGGCATGCTCCACCAGTAGATTGGGAACACCAGAACCAAGGCATCCGCGCTATCGATACGCTTCTGTTCTGCCAGAATATCCGCGGGAATGGAGGCCGTTTTTAAGAACGCAGCGATATCTGTGGCACCGTACACCGGATCGAAACCTTCCTGGGTGAGATCGGCAATTTCAAACGTATTGGCAGGTTCGGCGGCCGTTATCCCTTCGGCAATGGCGGCTGCAACACCATGGGTTAATGACGTATCGAGAGGATGGGAAACAACGATGAGTGCGTGCATTGGGGTGGCTCCTATTGTCAGGGCGAGGTATAAAACGTACTCTATATACCAACAGTAAGTTACCGTCGGTAAGTTACCTTTAGTATATAACGCTGTCAACGGGTAAATATTGCTATGGTCTCCAAACCACATTCGCGAGTTCGGCTATCGAGAGAAGAGCGTTATCAGCAGTTGCTGGCAACTGCGTGGGAAATCATTCATGAAGAAGGTACCGAAGCGCTAACGCTCGGCCACCTGGCTGAACGCTCGGGCGTCACCAAGCCGGTCGTGTATGATCACTTCACCAACCGTTCGGGCCTGTTTGCCGCGCTGTATCAAGAGTTTGATTATCGTCAGACCGCGCGGATGGATGAAGCTATCCAAAATACCCAACCAGAGCTGGCGGCCTTGGCCTCGGTGATTGCCACTTCCTACATTGAGTGCGTGCTGCTGCAAGGCCGTGAGATGCCTAGCGTCATGGCTGCACTAGCCGGTACGCCCGAGCTTGAGAAAATCAGGAATGATTACGCCGTGGTGTTCATCGAGAAATGCCGCCAGATCTTTGCCCCCTTCTGCTGCGATAACCAGCTTCAGGACGCCGCGCTATGGGGTATGCTCGGCTCTGCGGAAGGGCTATCCTACGCCACCAGCTGTGGCGCGATTACGGCAGCCCAGGCTAAGGAAGAGTTATGCGGCATCATTATTTCGATGGTGCAGCGAAGTGGCGATCGGCCGGATATGGCTATGCCATAATAATCACAGTGTTACCCCTCATCATGGAAGAGAGTTATGCCAACGATCGTTACCCACGCCGCAGTGCCGTTATGTCTCGGTTTAGGGCTGGGCCAAAAAATCATACCGCCCCGCTTGCTGCTCGCGGGCGTGGTACTGTCTATGCTGCCGGATGCCGACGTGCTGGCGTTTAAATTTGGCGTGGCTTACGGCAATCAGTTCGGCCATCGCGGTTTCACGCATTCACTGCTGTTTGCGTTCCTGATGCCTAGCTTGGCACTGCTGTTCTACCGCTGGTTCAAGGCTAACCCCGTCAAGACCTGGTTGTTCCTGTTTATCTCGCTGTTATCCCACAGTTTGCTGGATTCGGTGACCACCGGTGGCAAAGGCGTCGGCTGGCTGTGGCCATGGAGTGACGAGCGTTTCTTTGCGCCCTGGCAAGTGATCCATGTAGCGCCGTTTAGCCTCGAGAAATACCTGACTCCTGCTGGGCATGCGGTGATCATGTCGGAATTACTGTGGGTTTGGTTGCCAGGAGCCATCTTGATGACCGGCATGATAGCGCTGCGTAAGTTCATGCAGCGCCAGTGAGAAATTGATTAGATAAGCGGGCGCCGCATGCAGCGCCCCGCGGTGAGCCGGTTAAGGTTTGTAAGCGGCTTAACCGACAAAATCAATTCTGGTCAGCATTAACGTGCCTTGTTGTAGAGTAAACTCTACACGCATTCCCCCTTCACAAACTTCTGACAGCCCAGGGATCAGCAGGTTGGAACCAGTGCCGATAAATACGGCAAGTGTTCCGTCCTCAAAATCACCCGAGCCGACCGAATCGCAGGTGCCTTCAATCAGTACTTTCTTCGTCCCATCATGGTAATAGAACTGCCCGTCCTCCTCGGCTGGGAGGTATTTTCTGGCCTGCTCCAACGGAGTTAATGAGTTCACCCGGAAATCAATCACCTGCTTTTTAGTGAGGTTGACACCCAGCAACGGTATTTCCTTCAAACCATTCCTGATTTGCTGCGCATAGTGGTCAAACAGTGCTGGGGTTATGCTTTGTTGATGTTCATCAGGCGTTCCTGCCAGGAAGGTATCAGCGACGTTCTCAAGCGGGAAGATAATATGCGCCTTTAAATAGGCCATATCGGCCGTCTTGACCGCCTGTTGGAATAGCTGGAACTGAGAGAGCATCTCAACCTTGAGGCTGTCATCGATCTCCTGAGGAGCTGCCGAGAGGAGTGGCTGCTTCACCGCCGCCAACAGCTTTTGTTCGGTGATCGCCGCGGCTGGCCCACTGAAGTTGCACTTCTCCACGGTCTTGCTCTCAACCATCAGCGCCTGCCACTCTGCCTTGGCATCTTTGGCCATAATGGCATCGTAGTAATTCATCCCTTGCCGATCCTGGCCCTCTTCCCCTTCCAGCCGCCCGCAGAAATACGCCATCTTGCCGGTTGTGCACAGGTGAGAAACCACAAATCTGGGTTGGGCAATAGCCCCTTGATAACTGCGTCGGACCGCGTCCAGCAACGGCTTACGCTCCGCATCATAAAGACCGACGTTTTGGCACCCGCTCGCTGCGGGTTCATCTTGAATAGTGCTATGGCATTGGGCCTGCGCCGGTGAATCGACATAAGAGTCAAAATTGCTCACCGTCGTCCAGAAACCTTCCGCTGACAGCTGCAGTTCCCGATCGTAGACCACCGTCTTGCCGTTAATTTTGGCGCTACCGCTACCATCATTAGTTTTGGCGGTGGCGCAGAAATACGCCTGCGAGCCGGAAACGCTCAGCTGTTTAACCACAAACTGAATATCGGCGGGATAGCCGATATTGGCACGCATCTGATCCAGAATGACACGCCGTAGCGGATCGTTGGCATCCAGCGTCTGCCCTTGAACATAGGGGGATAACAACACCAGTAACAGCGCATATCTTTTCATTGGGCAAACCTCATCCTGAGCAGGCCTTACAGAGAGCGCTAGTATTGGAACAATTTGGCCATCATTCAATAAAAAAACCCGCCAACGGCGGGTTTTGAGATAAAGAGATGGAGCGACTTACGCCTGATTGGCAGGGGTCACTTTACTGGCCAGGAACTCCTGCTCGTAGGCCAGCGACTTTTTACGGTCGAACTGATGTTCCCATTTGGCAATCACCAACACCGCCAGCGCATTGCCCACCACGTTCAGAGCCGTACGCGCCATATCGAGGATACGGTCAACGCCAGCGATAAACGCCAAACCTTCCAGCGGAATACCCACGCTGCCCAAGGTCGCCAACAGCACCACAAAGGAGACCCCCGGCACGCCGGCAATCCCTTTTGAGGTCACCATCAGCGTCAGCACCAGAATGATCTCTTGCCCCAGCGACAGCTCAATACCGTATAGCTGTGCAATAAAGATGGCAGCAATACTCTGGTACAACGTAGAACCGTCCAGATTGAAAGAGTAGCCGGTAGGCACCACGAAGCTGGTGATGGATTTTGGCGCACCGTAGGCCTCCATCTTTTCGATAATACGCGGCAACACGGTTTCCGAACTGGCCGTTGAGTAAGCCAGGATCAGCTCTTCTTTCAAGATGCGGATCAGCGTCCAGATACGCAGGTTACACAGTCGCGCAACGGCCCCCAGAACCACCAAACCAAAAAAGGCGATGGCGAAGTAAACCAGCACCACCAGCTTGGCCAACGGCAAGAGCGAAGCAAAACCGAAGTTGGCTACCGTTACCGAGATCAAACCAAATACCCCAATCGGGGCGTAACGCATGATCATGTGGGTCACTTTGAACATGCTCTCGGCCACCGCTTTGAACACCTTCAGCAACGGCTCTTTGGTCTCTTTCGGCAAGGAAGACAGCCCCAGCCCAAACAGCACCGAGAAGAAGATGATCGGCAACATGTCGCCTTTGACCATCGACGAGAACACGTTAGAAGGAATTAACGAAAGGATGGTGGCCACCAGGCTATGTGAGCCGCTTTGCACCTGTTCCGTCGTTTTTTCATACTGTGAGATATCGACCGCGGTCAGCGCCGACATGTCGATGCCGTGCCCGGGTTGAAAAACATTAGCCAATGTCACACCCACGACGATCGCGATGGTGGTGATCACTTCAAAATAGATAATGGTTTTCAATCCAATACGGCCCAGCTTTTTGGTATCGCCAATACCGGCAATACCGACGATTAGCGTGGAAATAACAATAGGCACCACGATCATCTTGATCAAACGAATAAAGATATCACCGGCGGGGCTCAATATATTACTGACCATCCACTCACGCGATTCCGTTTGATTATGTAGCACTGCGCCCAGGATAATACCCAATACCAACGCGATCAGGATTTGCCAGGCCAGGCTGATTTTTACATTTTTCATACCCAAAAAGTCCTCAAAGACTCCGTGCCATCGTGTTAAAACACACCTAGGCTCCGGAAGGAATACTTAATCATTTATTACAGGCTTATGTTTGTGAACCTTTGCGCCAACTGCCCTTGGTGTAACGCAGTATGAATCTGTACCATCTGAAGGCCGGCTTCTGCAAGCCTTGTTTCATCTCGATTTTGTCCGTTTCACCAGCAAAAAACCAACAAACAAAAAACGAACCGCAACATAATTACTTGTTCTAAAAAACATAATATTATCTTGGGCGGAACAATAGCCGATTGGATAGGACGATTTTCAATCCAAATAAAAGTGCGTGATTTGTCATTGCATTTGCATATTTAGTCTAAAAATGTGTTTCCATATTGTTAACGAAAAGTTCTAAAAAAGAAAATAAAAACCTCAGGTGAACACCTTTAACCTACTAAGATAAGTCTCAATATGATTCACACAACTAATTAATCATCACAAAACCATTCACCAAACATCTTGTTTGTATTTTCAAAAAAACCAACATAATAAAGGCAGAAAAAAATAACCCGTCGACAGATTGCAGCTAACAATTATGCTGAGTATTTATAGCCGTCATTAATAGAGTCTGATTAGCTGTAAAATATAACTTCGACCTTATTGTTTCCTACACCATCAAGCCAATGCCTCCCGCTTAATATTTTTAGTAATCTAAAAACTTTTTTAACAGAAATACGTCCATTACCGTCTTTTCACCGTCAACCAAACAGTTACACAACACAATTACGACAGTAACTATTACAAATCAACATCTTCGTTGCGTGATCTGCCGCCCAAAAAAGAAACAAACCGTCATGGCAAACTATACTTAACCATCAGTTGACATATCATTAACAATTCTAAGGAGAAAAACCATGAGCCAACTGCACAAACACGCCATTCCTTCTGCAATTGCAGATCGTGCCCTGATCAATCCGGAGCAATACCAGCAATATTATCAACAGTCTGTACAAGACCCAGCGGCATTCTGGGGCGAGCACGGCAAGATCCTCGATTGGATCAAGCCCTATACCTCAGTGAAGAACACCTCTTTCGATCCTGGTCATATCAGCATCCGCTGGTTTGAAGACGGTACCCTTAACCTGGCGGCGAACTGTCTGGACCGCCACTTGGCCGAACGCGGCGACCAAACCGCCATCATCTGGGAAGGTGACGACCCGACCCAATCGGCCAAGGTCACCTACAAGCAGCTGCACCACGATGTCTGCCAGTTCGCCAACGTGCTGAAAAAGCTCGGGGTGAAAAAAGGCGATGTGGTGGCCATCTATATGCCAATGGTGCCTGAGGCCGCCGTCGCCATGCTGGCCTGTGCGCGCATTGGCGCCGTGCACTCGGTGATCTTTGGGGGCTTTTCCCCAGAAGCCGTAGCGGGCCGTATTATCGATTCCAACTCCAAACTGGTGATCACCGCTGATGAAGGGCTGCGTGCTGGCCGCGCGGTACCGCTGAAAAAGAACGTCGATGATGCGCTGAAGAACCCAGGGGTGAAAAGCGTCAACAACGTGGTGGTCTTCCAACGCACCGGCAAGCCGGGCTACTGGCAAGAAGGGCGCGATCTCTGGTGGCATGAGCTGACCGAAGGCGTATCTGCCGACTGCCCACCGGAAGAGATGAACGCGGAAGATCCGCTGTTTATCCTCTATACCTCCGGCTCAACCGGCAAACCGAAAGGCGTGGTACATACCACTGGGGGCTATCTGGTTTACGCCGCGCTGACCTTCAAATACGTCTTTGATTACCACGATGGCGACGTCTATTGGTGCACCGCCGACGTGGGCTGGGTTACCGGCCATAGCTACCTGTTATATGGCCCATTGGCCTGCGGTGCCATTACGCTGATGTTTGAAGGCGTGCCGAACTACCCAGGCGTAAACCGTCTGTCGCAGGTAGTGGATAAGCATCAGGTCAATATCCTGTATACCGCGCCAACGGCAATCCGCGCCCTGATGGCCGAAGGCGACAAAGCAATCGAAGGCACCAAACGCGATTCGCTGCGCATTATGGGTTCCGTGGGTGAGCCAATTAACCCAGAGGCCTGGGAGTGGTATTACAACAAGATTGGTAACGCAAAATGCCCGATCGTTGATACCTGGTGGCAGACCGAAACCGGTGGCTTCATGATCACCCCGCTACCAGGAGCTACCGAGCTGAAGGCTGGCTCCGCCACTCGCCCATTCTTTGGTGTGCAACCGGCATTGGTCGACAATATGGGCACCCCGCAGGAAGGCGCTTGCGAAGGCAACCTGGTGATCACCGATTCTTGGCCAGGCCAGGCTCGAACTCTGTACGGTGACCATGACCGCTTCGAGCAAACCTACTTCTCTACCTTTAAAGGCATGTACTTCAGCGGTGACGGCGCACGTCGTGACGAAGATGGCTATTACTGGATCACCGGCCGTGTCGATGACGTGCTGAACGTTTCCGGCCACCGTCTGGGCACGGCCGAAATTGAATCAGCATTGGTATCCCATCCCAAAATTGCCGAGGCTGCGGTGGTAGGTATTCCGCATAACATCAAGGGTCAGGCGATTTATGCCTATATCACCCTGAATCATGGGGAAGAGCCAACGCCGGAACTGTATGCCGAAGTGCGTAACTGGGTGCGTAAGGAAATCGGGCCGATTGCCACGCCTGACATTCTCCATTGGACCGACTCTTTGCCAAAAACGCGGTCTGGCAAAATCATGCGGCGTATTCTGCGCAAAATTGCCGCCGGTGATACCAGCAACCTGGGGGATACCTCAACGCTGGCGGATCCGGCTGTAGTCGAAAAGCTGTTGGAAGAGAAACAATCAATGAAAGTTCCATCCTAATCCGCGCTGCCTCCGGCCGTTCGTCTGCCATGCGCAGCTGAACGGCCTGTATACCTGAAAGCTTTCAACTGCAGTAAAGCCGATCCCAGACATTTGGCTGGGATGGGTCAAAGCGGCCCGCAGAGCGCCGATTTGCCAGCTGGAAGGGTATCGCGTGGCGTACTTGTTCAATACCTATTGGAGAAACTCGGATGAATGAAGATATTTATCAAAGGATTGAAGAAAACCCGCGCTTTCAGGAGCTGGTGCAAAAGCGCAGCCGTTTCGCCTGGCTCCTGTCACTGATCACACTCGCGCTGTACGTCGGCTTTATCTTACTGATCGCCTTCGATCCTCAGTGGCTGGGGACTCCACTTGGTCCCGGATTAACCATTACCCGTGGGATCCCGGTTGGCGTGGGATTGATCGTGATTTCTTTCGTGTTAACCGGGATCTATGTTTATCGTGCCAACGGTGAATTCGATCGCCTGAATGCTGAAATCCTGCGTGAGGTACAACAATGAAGCGCCTACTTTCAGCTACCGCACTGGCCCTGCCAGGCCTAAGCCATGCCGATGCGATTGGGGGTGCAGTACAGCGCCAACCACTGAACATCCAGGCCATCATCATGTTCCTGCTGTTCGTCGGTGCCACCCTTTACATCACCTACTGGGCTTCCAAACGTACCCGCTCTCGTCAGGATTACTATACCGCTGGCGGGCGCATCACCGGGTTGCAAAATGGCTTGGCTATCGCCGGCGACTTTATGTCTGCGGCATCGTTCCTCGGTATCTCCGCGCTGGTTTATACCTCCGGCTATGATGGGCTGATTTATTCCATCGGCTTCCTGATTGGTTGGCCAATTATTTTATTCCTGATTGCCGAGCGGCTGCGCAACCTTGGTCGCTATACTTTCGCCGACGTGGCCTCTTACCGCCTGAAACAGAAGCCGATCCGCTCCCTTTCAGCCTGTGGTTCCCTGGTGGTGGTAGCACTGTATCTGATCGCCCAGATGGTGGGTGCGGGCAAATTGATCCAGCTGCTATTCGGCCTCAATTACCACGTCGCCGTTGTCTTGGTCGGTATATTGATGGTGCTGTATGTCCTGTTCGGTGGCATGCTGGCTACCACCTGGGTGCAAATCATCAAGGCCGTGCTGCTGTTGGCCGGTGCCAGCTTTATGGCGCTGATGGTGATGAAATCCGTCAACTTTGACTTCAATACCCTGTTTGCCGAAGCCGTGAAGGTGCACCCGAAAGGGCTTGCCATCATGAGCCCGGGCGGACTGGTCTCCGACCCTATATCCGCCCTCTCCCTGGGTCTGGCATTGATGTTCGGTACCGCCGGTTTGCCACATATCCTGATGCGTTTCTTCACCGTTAGCGATGCCAAAGAAGCGCGTAAGAGCGTGTTCTATGCCACCGGTTTTATCGGTTACTTCTATATCCTGACCTTTATTATCGGTTTCGGCGCGATCCTGCTGGTCAGTGGCAATCCGGCCTTCAAAGATGCCAGTGGGGCATTGCTGGGCGGAACGAACATGGCGGCGGTGCATCTGGCTAACGCAGTGGGGGGTAACTTCTTCCTTGGATTTATCTCTGCGGTGGCATTTGCCACGATCCTGGCGGTGGTTGCTGGGTTAACGTTGGCAGGTGCTTCGGCTGTGTCTCACGATCTCTATGCCTGCGTCATCAAAAATGGCAAAGCGACCGAGCGTGACGAGCTGAAAGTCTCCAAAATCACCGTGGTATTGCTCGGGGTGGTGGCTATCGCGCTGGGGATCCTGTTTGAGAAGCAGAACATTGCCTTTATGGTGGGGCTGGCATTCTCCATTGCGGCCAGCTGTAACTTCCCAATCATCATTCTTTCCATGTACTGGTCACGTCTGACCACGCGGGGAGCAATGATCGGCGGGTGGCTTGGTCTGTTAACCGCAGTGATCCTGATGATCTTGGGCCCGACTATCTGGGTGCAGATCCTCGGCCATGCCAAACCGATTTATCCTTACGAATATCCAGCGCTGTTCTCTATGCTGGTCGCCTTTATCGGCACCTGGTTCTTCTCTGTGACCGACAATTCGTTGGTTGGGCAGCAAGAACGCGTGAAATTCCGTTCCCAGTTTGTACGTTCACAAACGGGGTTGGGGATTTCGCAGGGGAGTGCACACTAAGGCATTGATTTGGGCTGAGGTTGACTCGGCCCCGCTTTAAAGAGTTAGCCTGCTGGGTCTTCCGGCAGGTTAATTTGTCAGATCGAGTAATTGCCCCTCACCCTAACCCTCTCCCACAGGGAGAGGGAACCGATCGAGTCCGCTGATATTCCTGCGCAATACCCCATCTTTCTGCTTACTCATCACTGCCGAAACGGCATGGGTTCATCAAAGGTTC
>ENA-OFCE01000102-OFCE01000102.1-metagenomes-genome-assembly--contig:-NODE-102-length-64613-cov-5.504864_pt1 | contig 64613 bp, 54 predicted proteins | sample MGYA00153388_OFCE01 | MGnify analysis MGYA00153388
CCAAAATGTTGACGACACCCTTGCCATCGGTGGTTTGCATGAAGTCGCTGATGTTGAGCATCGGCTCGCCAAAAAACTTGTCGGCGCCCTGGCTTTCAATTTGCAGCAGGCCGCGCTGAATGGCGCCTACGCTGGCGGCGCTGACATTGCCGTACTGGGTGGTGAACTCGCTGCCGTTGTCGCCCACGTACCGCAGCATGGCGCGCAGGTCTTTCAGGTCCAGCAGCAGCATGGCGTTGTCGTCAGCAATTTTGAAGACGATGTTGAGTACGCCCGCCTGGGTTTCGTTCAAATTCAGCATGCGGCCCAGCAGCAACGGCCCCATGTCAGATATGGTGGCGCGAACCGGGTGGCCTTGCTCGCCAAACACGTCCCACAGCATGGCGGGGCAGGCGGCGGACGTCGGCGTTTCAATGCCGCGTTCTTTCAAAATACCCGCCATCTTGTCGCCAATTTTGCCGGCTTGGCTGATGCCAGTCAGGTCGCCCTTGACGTCGGCCAGAAACACTGGCACGCCAATTTTTGAGAAGTTTTCCGCCAGGGTTTGCAGCGTGACGGTTTTGCCCGTTCCGGTCGCGCCCGTGATCAAACCGTGGCGGTTGGCCAGCGCAGGCAGCAAAGCGCACGTCGTAGCGGCATTTTTCGCGATTAAAAGGGGTTCAGCCATGGGGTTTCCTGCAGTGAAAAAGTAAAATAACGCGTATTCAGCATTTGTAGCGTAAATCAAAATTCAGGCAAAACTCAAGGATCACCGTGGCAGGTCACAGTAAATGGGCGAATATTCAGCACCGCAAAGGCAGGCAGGACGAGAAACGCCAGCGCATCTGGACCCGCGTGATGCGCGAGATCATGGTGGCGGCGCGCCTGGGTGGGGGCGACGCTGCCACCAACCCGCGCCTGCGCCTGGCCATTGAAAAAGGCAAAGCCGCCAACATGCCGCTTGAAAACGTCAAGTACGGCATTGCCAAAGCCACCGGCAGCCTGGAAGGCGTGCAATACGAAGAGGTGCGCTACGAGGGCTATGGCATTGGCGGCGCGGCAATCATCATTGACTGCATGACCGACAACAAAACCCGCACTGTGGCTGAAGTGCGCCACGCCTTCAGCAAGCACGGCGGCAATATGGGCACTGAGGGCTCAGTCGCGTTTCAGTTCAAGCACTGCGGACAATTGATTTTTGCGCCGGGCACCAGCGAAGACAAGGTGATGGAAATTGCGCTGGAGGCAGGTGCTGACGACGTGATTACCCATGAAGACGGTGCCATCGAGGTATTGACGCCGTACACCGAATTTGAAACAGTGAAAAACGCGCTTTCGGCGGCAGGTTTAACCGCTGAGATTGCTGAAGTCACCATGCGGGCCGACAACGCGATTGAAATGGCGGGCGCGGAAGCAGCAAAAATGCAAAAACTGCTGGATGTACTGGAAGACCTTGACGACACGCAAGACGTTTTTCACAACGCCGCATTAGAAGAATAAAAAAATAAATACGAAAGTATCAGAATGAAAGCTTCAAGATGAAAGTTTTGGTGGTGGGCGGCGGTGGCCGTGAACACGCGCTGGCCTGGAAGCTCTCCCAGTCTCCCAAAGTGCAGGCGGTGTATGTGGCACCGGGCAACGGCGGTACCGCGCTGGATGCGCGGCTTGAAAATATAAATATTACTGATGTTCAGGCGCTACGGGCGTGGGCAAGTACTGAAAAGATTGCCCTTACCGTGGTGGGGCCAGAACAGCCCCTGGCCGCTGGCATCGTCGATGAGTTTCGCGCGCACGGTCTCAAGGTGTTTGGCCCGACCAAAGCGGCGGCGCAGCTGGAAAGCTCCAAGGCGTTTTCAAAAGCCTTCATGAAGCGCCATGGCATTCCCACGGCGGACTACAAAACCTTCACCGATGCTGTGGCAGCACACGCCTATGTGGATGAGAAAGGGGCACCGATTGTGGTCAAGGCCGACGGCCTGGCCGCAGGCAAAGGCGTGGTGGTGGCAATGAATTTGCATGAGGCGCATGAGGCGATTGAGTTCATGCTGGGGAAAGGTGCTGGCGCGGACCCCAGCTTCAACCCATTGGGCGTGACGCACAACGAGGGCGGGGCGCGCGTTGTCATCGAAGAGTTTCTGCAAGGCGAAGAAGCCAGCTTTATTGTGATGTGCGATGGAAAAAACGTGGCCGCCATGGCCACCAGCCAAGACCATAAACGGCTGCTGGATGGCGACAATGGCCCCAACACCGGCGGTATGGGAGCGTATTCACCAGCGCCTGTAGTCACGCCCGACGTGCACGCACGCGCAATGCGTGAAATCATCATGCCGACCATCAAGGGCATGGAAAAAGACGGCATTCCTTTCACCGGGTTTTTGTATGCGGGCCTGATGATTGATGCGCAAGGCAAGCCCAAAACGCTCGAGTTCAATTGCCGCATGGGCGACCCGGAAACGCAGCCCATCATGATGCGGCTGAAAACCGATTTGGTGGACGTGATGTTGGCCGCGACCTCGGGCGGGCTTGACAAAATTGAGCTCGAATGGGACCGCAGGCCCGCGCTGGGCGTGGTGATGGCAGCGCACGGCTATCCTTTGAGTCCGCGCAAGGGCGACGTGATTTCGAACCTGCCAAAGCCAGGCGAAGACACGATGGTGTTCCATGCCGGCACGGCTAGAGAGGGCTCCGGTACAGTGACATCGGGCGGACGGGTGCTGTGCGTTACTGCACTGGGCAGCACGTTAAAAGCCGCACAGCAGCGGGCCTATGCGGTCGTGCAAGACATTACTTTTGCAGGTGCGCAAATGCGCAAAGACATTGGCTATAGGGCAATCAAATGACGACAAGTCTGGACAATCAAGCCGTGGCGCTGCCTGAGGTACGCAGCTTTTTACTCGGTCTGCAAGAGCGAATCACTGGCGCAATTGCGGCCTTGGACGGCTGCAGTTTTTTAGCCGACCAGTGGCAAAAAACGCCCGGTGAGCAACTGCAGGGCAACGGCATCACGAAAATCATGGAAGGCGGCAACGTATTTGAGCGCGCCGGCTGCGGGTTTTCTCATGTGCGCGGGCCAAAACTGCCGCCATCAGCGACCGAGCATCGGCCTGAACTGGTGGGCGCCCCGTTTGAGGCGATGGGCGTGTCGCTGGTGTTTCATCCGCGCAACCCGTATGTGCCAACAGTGCACATGAACGTGCGCATGCTGGCTGCTACTCCGGTAGATGGCAGTGCAGCGGTATGCTGGTTTGGCGGCGGCATGGACTTGACGCCGTACTACGGCTTTAAAGAAGACGCGGTGCATTTCCACCAAACCTGCAAAGATGCACTTGGCCCATTTGGCGACGACAAGTACCCACGCTTTAAAAAATGGTGCGACGAGTATTTTTATTTGAAGCACCGCGACGAGCAGCGCGGTATTGGTGGCGTATTTTTTGACGATTTTCAGGAGCTGGGACAAAAGCAGAGCTTTGCGATGATGCAAAGCGTCGGTGATGGTTTCCTCAAGGGCTACCTGCCGATTGTTGAAAAGCGTAAAGACACGCCGTATGGCGAGCGCGAGCGGGACTTTCAATTGATGCGGCGTGGCCGCTATGTGGAGTTCAATCTGGTCTGGGATCGGGGCACGCACTTTGGCCTGCAATCTGGCGGCCGCACCGAATCGATTTTGATGAGTATGCCGCCGCTGGCCAGCTGGGCTTACCAGCGGCCAGTTGAGCCGGGCTCACACGAAGAGCGTTTAATGAAAGACTTTTTACCCAGACGGGATTGGGTTTGAGCCTGAAGCAAACAAGAATCGGCGTATTCGGTGGCGCCTTTGATCCGCCGCACAACGCGCACATTGCTTTGGCGCAAGTTGCACGCAAAGCGCTTGCACTGGATGTGCTCCACATTATTCCGACCGGCCGGGCTTGGCACAAAGCCAGAACCCTGAGTGCAGTTGAGCATCGCCTGGCCATGGCGCAATTGGCGTTTGGCGGTGAGCCCGGCGTGGTGGTGGACGACCGCGAAATCAAGCGCGCGGGGCCAACCTTCACCATAGACACGCTGCAAGCTTTGCAGGCTGAAAACCCGGGCGCGCAGCTTTATCTCATCATGGGCGCAGACCAGTTTGCAGCATTTCGCCAGTGGCATCAGTGGCAAGCGATACTTGAAAACGCTATAGTATGTGTAGCTGCTCGCGCCCGTAGCAATTGGTCTAGCGATCAATTTGGTACATACAATGCGCTGCAGTATCGGTTTATTGAGTTGTCCATGTCTGCTATGGCGGTCAGTGCTACGCAAATCCGCCAACTGCTGGCGGGGGCGTCGGTCGGCAGCTTAGGCGAAAATCAGGCAATCGCCGACTTGTTGCCTGCAAGCGTTGCGCGTTATATTGCCCAGCATCAGCTTTACCAGGCTATCAAGCCGCAAAGCCCCACTAGTTTTACTTAATGAAGATTACCGAATGAACACACCCGCGAATAAGCCAGTCAGGTCCGCCGCCGTAGAAAAGAAAGACGTTCAAAAACTCCAGCGCGCCATCATTGATGGGCTGGAAGACGTCAAGGGCCAGGACATCGTGGTGTTTGATACCGAGCACATTACGTCGCTGTTTGAGCGCGTCATCATTGCGTCTGGCACTTCAAACCGCCAAACCAAGGCACTGGCTGCCAGCGTGCGCGATGCCGTGCGCGATGCAGGTTTTAGCAAGCCGCGTATTGAGGGTGAAGAAAACGGCGAGTGGATTATTGTTGATTGCGGCGCTGCGGTTGCGCACATCATGCAGCCGACCATTCGGCAGTACTACCACCTTGAAGAACTCTGGGGCGACAAGCCCATCAAACTCAAGTTGGGAGCGCCTGCGCCGCTGGTGAAAGCCGCGAAGGTTGAGGCTCCGGCTGCGCCAGTCGTTAAAACCAAGCCAGCCAAGCCTAGCTCTCTTGTCAAGTCCGGTGCCAAGCCCGGTGCCAAATCAAAACCAGTGGTCAAAGCGCCAGTGCGCATACCAACGACTACGGTTGATTCCAGCTACGTTGGCCGAATTGGCAAAACCAACGACTGGACGGCCAAACGCAACGCCACTGAAACTGCGGCCGAGCCAGTCGTCAAAACCCGCAAACAGGCAGCCAAGACGCCTATCGTCAAGGTGCCGGTCGCCAAGAAAGTTGCCGCTAAAAAGGTTGTAGCGAAGACAGCAGCGAAGACGGCATCTCGGTCGCCTGCAGTCAAAAAGCCAGTAGCAAAAAAACCGGCAGCCAAAACCGCCGTACCTCGCGCTAGATGAGGTTGACGATAGTTGCCGTTGGCCTGAAGGTGCCCGATTGGGCGCAAACGGCCTACGACGATTACGCCAAGCGCTTTCCGCCGGAGATCAAGGTCGAGCTGAAAGCGGTTAAAACCGAACCGCGTGCCTCTAGAACACTTGACACGTTGTTGATGGCAGAAAAGTCGCGCATCGAAGCGGCTATTCCGCGCGGAACGCATATCGTGGCACTGGACGAACGCGGCACCAGCGTCACCACGCTGGCGCTGGCTGAGCGGCTTAAGGCTTGGCAATTGTCTGGTGATGATGTGGCGATCGTGATCGGTGGCCCCGACGGGCTAGAACCAGCATTCAAAAAAAGCGCCCATGAACGCCTGCGTTTGTCAGATTTGACTTTGCCGCATGCGATGGTGCGGGTGCTGCTGATTGAGCAACTCTACCGCGCGTGGAGCGTAACCATCAACCATCCGTATCACAGAGAATGATGCCCCCACGGTCGTTCACAACGCGCAACTCCCTGCACCTTGCAGGCCGCCGCTCGCCAGAGGCTTTGCTTCTGTCGCCTGTCCAAACCTGCTCAAGCAGGTTTGGAGCCGCAGGCTCCAGCCCCGAGGGGGCCGCTGCGCCTGCGGCCTGGCAAAGCCTTATCCGCCCTTGCTTGAAATTCGCGACCAGTGTTGATTTCTCAATATGAATCATTTTGTTTACCTTGCGTCCCAAAGTCCGCGCCGCAGGCAATTGCTGGAGCAGCTGGGCGTGCTGTACGAACTGCTGCTGCCAGACGAGGTTGAAGATGCCGAGGCGTTGGAAGTGGTGCATAAAAACGAGACGCCAACCGCTTACGTGACGCGCGTTACAAACCTCAAACTGGATGCGGCAGTTGCCCGACTAAAGGCGCGAGGGCTCAAACCTGCGCCCATCCTTTGCTCAGACACCACCGTGTCGTTGGGCCGCACGATTTACGGCAAGCCTGAAGATGCAGCAGATGCAAAACGCATGTTGACTGAGCTGTCTGGCCATACCCATCGCGTGCTGACGGCTGTGGCGGTACAAGCAGGCCGCACGCGGTTTGATGCACTCAGTACCTCCAAGGTCACGTTTGAGAACATGACTGGCAAGCAAATCAACACTTACGTGGCTACCGGCGAGCCGATGGGCAAGGCAGGCGCTTACGCGGTGCAGGGCAGGGCGGCGCTGCACATCACGCGCATTGACGGCAGTTACAGTGGCATCATGGGTTTACCAATTCGTGAAACTGCGCTGCTGCTTCAAGCGGCCAAATTTAAAATATAGCGGTTTAATGCAACAAGATATTCTGATCAATTGGTCTCCTCAAGAAACCCGCGTAGCCGTGATTGAACACGGCGCACTGCAAGAGCTCCAAGTTGAACGCTCGTTAGAGCGCGGACTGGTTGGCAATGTGTATTTGGGCAAGGTGGCACGCGTGTTGCCGGGTATGCAGTCCGCGTTTGTGGATATTGGTCTGGAGAAAGCGGCTTTTCTACACGTGGCTGATTTGATGAGCAGCATCAACAGTCGCCACGCTGATGCCGACCTGCTCGCTGCGCCGCCTCAGCCGATTGAAAAGCAGCTGTTCGAAGGCCAGGCCGTGATGGTGCAGGTGCTCAAAGACCCGATCGGTACCAAAGGCGCTCGCCTGACTGCACAAATCAGCATTGCGGGACGGTTGCTTGTTTTTCTGCCGCAAGATGACCATGTGGGCGTGTCCCAAAAAATACCGCCAAAGCAGCGCGAAGAGCTTCGCCAGCGGGTGGTGAGTTTGGCTGGTGCAGCAGGCGGTGGTTTTATTTTGCGAACCAACGGCGAAGACGCTCTGGACGCTGAGCTGCAAGAGGACATTGCCTACCTGCGCAAAACCTGGGCACGAATAAAAGAAGCAGCGCTGCGATTGCCGCCTGCGTCCGTTTTGCACCAAGACCTTGACTTGCTGCAGCGGGTGCTGCGCGACGTGGTGTTTGAAGGAACGCAAACGATTCGTATCGATTCACGTGAGCAGTTTGAAAAACTCAAAAATTTTGCCGCCGAATTTATGCCCGCAACAGCCGAAAAATTGGAGTTGTACACCGGTGAGCGTCCTATTTTTGATTTGTTCAATATCGACGAAGACATTGCCAAAGCCCTGGGTCGCAGGGTGGATTTGAAATCTGGCGGTTACCTCATCATTGACCAAACCGAGGCCTTGACTACAGTAGATGTCAATACGGGCGGATTCGTAGGCGCGCGCAATTTTGACGAAACTATTTTTAAAACCAATCTCGAAGCTTCGCTTGCGATCGCGCGCCAACTGAGGCTGCGCAACCTGGGCGGCATTGTGATTGTCGACTTCATCGACATGACGAAAGACAGCCACCGTGATGCGGTACTGGCTGAATTTCAAAAGCAACTGGCGCGGGACCGAGTTAAAACCAACGTGAATGGATTTTCAGCCCTCGGCTTGCTGGAGATGACGCGCAAACGAACCCGTGAATCGTTGGCCCATCAGTTGTGCGAGCCGTGCAGCGCTTGCAGTGGCAAGGGTGTTGTTAAAACAGCCCGCAGCGTGACATACGACATCTTGCGCGAGATTCTGCGTGAAGCCCGGCAGTTCAATCCGCGAGAGTTTAGAGTCGTTGCCTCGCCCAAAGTCATTGAGCTTTTTCTTGATGAAGAAAGCCAGCACCTTGCGGGACTGAGCGAATTCATTGGCAAGCCCATTTCACTGCAGGCCGAAGCTGCCATGGCGCAAGAGCACTACGACATTGTTTTGTTGTGAGCGTTTCGGTTTAACAAGCAACGTACCAGCGCCATGCCAAATCTGGTCACACGCAACATTTTGCCCATCCCGATTCTGGTCTACCACCAGATTGACGAGGCACCTTCGAAAGGGCAACCTTTTCGCAGTTTGTACGTCGCGCCTAAAGCATTTGCCTGGCAAATGGCGCTGCTCGACTTTCTGGGCTATCGCGGTCTTTCAATGAGCGCTCTTATGCCCTATTTGCTTGGTGAAAAGTCGGGAAAAGTGGTGGGTTTGACCTTTGACGATGGTTACTTGAACAACCTCACCTACGCTCTGCCGGTGCTTCAGCGGTTTGGCTTCTCCTCCACTTGTTACGCAGTGAGCGCGCTGGCTGGGAAAACCAATTCGTGGGACGCCGATATAGGAATTGGTCAAACGCAGCTGATGACCAATGGTGAAATGGCGCAATGGGTTGCAGGCGGACAGGAAATAGGATCGCACACCAAAAGCCACGTTGATCTGACTACGGTTGCGCGTGATGTTGCAGCGGGTGAAATAAGCTCTGGAACACGCGACTTACAAGCGATTTTCCAAAGGCCAATTAAAAACTTTTGTTATCCGTTTGGGCGTTACCGGCCTGAACATGTTGAGATGGTTGCGGCTGACGGCTACGCAACGGCAACAACCACCAGTCGCGGGCGCTGCCACGCGGGTTGCAGCTTGCTGGAGTTGCCTCGCGTGCCGGTTTTAAAGTCCACCACCTTGCCTTTACTTTGGCTCAAGATGGCTTCGCGTTATGAAGATAAGCGCAGCGTATGACTTTTGAGACTGCGGTTGCTGAAACGGCAACGCCAGGCTCGGTGAAAAAGCGGCTTCGCGTGGCGGTGCTGACCAGAAATTTTTCCCCTACTGCGGGTGGAGCGGAGCGTTATGCGATTGCAATGGTCGAGCACCTGGCTGCCCGGCACGACATCAAAGTGTTTGCGCAAACCATTGAACACAGCTGGCCCCATGTCGCTTATCAAAAAATCAGTGCACCCGTAAAGCGCCCGCGTTGGGTAAACCAATTGTGGTTCGCTGGTGCCACATGGTGGGCCACCAGGCGCGGGTTTGACGTTGTGCACTCCCACGAAAACACCTGGCACGGCGATGTACAGACGGTTCATGTGGTTCCGGTTAAGTACAACTTGTTTGAAGACCAGGCCGGTCGGACAAAACTCAACCGGGCGCTGAAGTGGGCAGGTGTTTTGACCAGTCCAAGGCTGATGGTTTACCTTGCGCTTGAGCATTTTCGATATGCGCCAAAGCCGGGGCGCCGCGTGGTTGTCACCTCAAAAACCTTGCTTGATCTTTTTATGGGTTGCTTTCCGGCAGCGGCGTGCATCACATCGGTAGTGACCCCGGGAGTACAGATGCCCCCTGTGTGCTCATCTCCGCAAAGCCAATCAACAGCGCGAGTGTTACTGGGGCTTCCACTAAACCTTCCTTGTTTGCTTTTTGTAGGAAATGATTTCAGAAAAAAAGGTCTTCAAACCTTGATAGAGGCATTGCGCCTGTTGCCAGAAGAGGTGATTTTGGCCGCAGTTGGCGCCTCAAAGCAGGTTGATTTATTCAAGCAACAGGCCCTTGACGCTGGTTTGGGCAGCAGGGTATTTTTTTTGGGTGCATTGCATGACACAACGCCGGCGTACCTTGCAGCAACCTGTCTGGTTCATCCAACCCGGGAAGATACTTTTGCAATGGTGGTGCTTGAGGCGATGGCATTCGGCTTGCCAGTCGTGGTCAGCAACGCGGCCTTTTGCGGTATAGCGGCGATGTTGGACCACCAAGAAAATGCGTTGCTGCTTTCCAATCCGCAAGACCCTGCTGAACTGGCGAGAACGATAGCAGCTGTTTTGAGCGACGGCTTGCTCAGAGCCAGTTTGGGCGACCACGCGCGCCGATTTGCTAAGAACTTTGCTTGGCGCCACCTTGCTGAGCAGCAAGAGGCCGTCTATTTCGATTCTGTTCGCGGCAAGTCGAAATAGAGCTAACCAAGCGAATCAGGAGAATCAAGCGATTAGCTTAAAGTGCTTGCGGCTGAAATCCAGTCCGGTGGCTGTTTCAAGCTGGCGCATGAAGTGGTATTTGTTTTCCTTGGGCGTTGGTTTGTAGCCAGGATCAATCTGCAGGGTTTGTTCGGCTCCGGTAGCCAGCCACTCTGCGGCAATTTTCGGGTGCGTACCTGTAAAAGGTGCCAGGGCACGCTTGTCAAACTGGCTGTATTTGACCTGTGGTGCAGGAGCCGCCCAGTATTTGCCCACCTGATCCAGTTTTTTTTGCATGTCTTCGTTGCGGCGAATCCAGCCATAGTGGTAAATGTGGGCATTTGCCAGCGCCGCGTTGGGGTTGCGGCCTCTCTTGTGCTCTTTCATGACCAGCCAATATTGTCCGTCTGGGGCAAAGGTGCGAATCGTGTTGCGCACCAGTCTACATTCCCGCCGATACCACCCGGGGCTGATTGCGAGCCAGTCGGGCGAGCCGTAGAAGTGTTTGTAGTCAAACACCAAAGCTTCTACAGCCGGGTTGCCATGGTGCCGATCAACACTCGCCCTGATTTTTGCAATGTCGTCTTCATGAACAATTTCATCTCCTTCAAGGTAAAAAGCCCAGTCTCCGATGCACGAGTACTGGGCAATCATTTTTTGTTGCGCATACACGAAGCCGCGGTCTGACATGCCTTCGTTCCAAAGCGTTTCGATAATTCTGATCTTTGGATTGCCAATTGCCTTGACTCTGCTCAAGGTTTCGTCCGAGCCTTTCCCTACGGCAACTACAAACTCGTCGACCAAAGGCAGCAACGACCGAATTGAGGCCTCAAATGGAAAGCCGAGTTCGACGCCGTTTCGGATAAAGGTGAAGCCGCTGATCGAAGCGTCGGCATTTTTGTCAGAAATAACTTGGTTTTGATGGTCAGAATCGGCGTGCGTTGAAGACATGGTGTTGGTTCTATTGGACGTTAAATCCGAGTCGGTACAGATGGGCATAGGCACCGTTGCTGGCCAACAGGTCTGTGTGCGTGCCTGATTCCACTATTCGGCCTGCGTTCATCATGACGATTCGGCTAGCATGCTGGATGGTCGTCAGTCGGTGGGCAACTACGATGGATGTACGGCCAGCGGTGAGCCGCTTGATGGCTGACTGAACCGCCTGCTCAGACTCAGTGTCTAGCGCGGACGTGGCTTCGTCAAGAATCAGGATCGGCGCGTCTTTGTACAACGCCCGTGCAATCGCCAGACGCTGGCGTTGACCACCCGACAGCTGTAATGCGTTGTGTCCCAGCGTGGTGTCCAATCCTTGGGGCAGGTCAGCAACCAGTGAGCCGAGATTGGCTGCGGTCAGACAGCCCATGGCCTTCTCCTTGTCGTAGGTTTGTCCCAATGAAACGTTCAAACCAATGCTGCTGTTGAGCATCACAACGTGCTGGCTAACCACGGAAAACTGCGAGCGTAGCGACGCAAGGCTCCACTCGTCAAGTGCTATCCCGTCGAGCATAATTTTGCCTGCGCATGGCTCAACGAAGCGCGGCAACAGGTTTACCAAAGTGGTTTTGCCCGAGCCTGAACTGCCCACCAAAGCAATAGTTTCTCCAGGTTCGATCTTCAGGCTGACCTTATCGACAGCTGGCAGGGCGCCGGGCGCGTACGTCAGGCTGACGTCGGAAAATTCAATGGCACCCTTGGCCCGCGTGTCAGCATGCTGGCCACCCACTTCGTCTTTTACGCCGTCAATCAGGTCGAGTCCGCGCTCTAGCGCTGCAAGGCCACGCGTAATGGGTGTTGCGCCGTCAGACAAACTTTTGATTGGGGCAATCAGTAGGAGCATCGCAGTAACGAAGGCAACAAATCCGCCGACGGTGGTGGTGTTTTCTGAACCCTGAACCAGGGCAATCAAAATCACTGCGGAAAGTGCGAAGGCTGCCAGCACTTGCGTAATCGCGCTCATTCCAGCGTATGCAACCGTGCTCTTGATGGACAGCCGGTTAAGCAACTGACTGAACTCTGCAAATCTGCTGGCCTGCTCCGATTGCGCGCCATGCAATCGGATGTCTCTGTGGGCCAACACGTTTTCTTCAACGACATAAGCAAGGTTATCGGTTGCGCGCTGGCTTTCTTTGGTGAGGCGATAAAGGCGGCGCGTCAAGAGCTGAATCACAAGCGCGACCGCTGGAAATAGCAGTGACACCACGAGCATCAGCTTCCAGTTCAAAAATAGCAAATAAGCCACGAGCGCCACCAGGGTCAAAACGTCACGCGCCAGTTTGAGCACCGCGCCCATCAGCATGGACGAGCCATTGAAGACTTCGTAGACCACGGTGTTTGCCATGGCGCTTGAAGACTGATTTTCAAAAAGTGAAAGTCGCGCAGAAAGCAGTTTTTGAAACATCGCCTGGCGCATCACTTGCATGCCGTCGTTGGTGACTTTTGCAAGCGCGACTTGCGCGAGAAATCCGGCGAGACCGCGAACCAGGAAAAGCAGGATCAGCGCAAGAGGCACCAGCCAAAGGTTGAATGTGCCTTTTTGGAAACCACGGTCCAGGAGTGGCTTCAGCAGCGCAGGAATAAATGGCTCTGTGATGGCTGCCGCAAAAGTCGCTCCAATCGCCAACGCCCACGCGCCCCGCGAACGGCTGAAATAGGGCTTCAGTCTGGTGAGCTTCTGGCGAAGAGACTGCGGCGTAACAGGCCGTTCAGTGGTCTGTTTGCCACTCATCCGGTCGCTCCGTGTGATTCGACGCCGCGTTTTCTTGCCGCCACAAGATTATCATTTTCTTGCAACCCCAGAGCCAATAAAAGCCCGAACGCAACACAGAAAAAGTCACCAATGTACGCGTCATACAGCGACGAGTTGAAAAGGCAGGCGATGGCGAACGCGGCTAGAACTGACAGCGTCGCCCTGGATGTCGCGACTGACATTCTCAACGCGTCTCTAAAGATGCACGCCATCAATCCTATAAGCAACAAAATTCCCGGGACACCCAGTTGCACTCCCCACTGCAAATATTCCTGGTGGGTGTTGAAGTTTGACGTGATGATTGGTAGCGGCGAGCTTTTTAGTCTTTGTGCATTGTTGAACTGTGTGTTCCAGTTGCCTGGACCATATCCTTTAATTGGCTCGGCAGCGATCATCTGGGAAGCGCGAAGCCATAACGAAAGGCGAATTCCGGAGGATGTATTCACTTGATCTTTGGGTGAGAATGACTGCACTTCCGATACAACCTGGTTCAATCGGTTGTGGACTCTATCAGAAGCCAAATACAAAAATCCCACCAAAACAAACGGCAAAATCACGACCACAATGCGCAATTTCCTTGGAAGCTGCCACATGATTGCCAGCGATAAAACAGCTATTGCAACCACATGCCCACTGCGCCCCTGCAGCACAAACAAAACGTTGACCATAGATACAGCAGCTACCGCGCTTATCAAAGTCCTTGCTACCTTGCTAGAGACCATAGTGCGAAGATGCCAGAGCAAGCAAGCCGTGACAGCGCTCATGATCCCCTGATCCAGGTAACTTGAAAACACGCTGTATCGCGTCAGCGCCATATTCGAAGTCGCCCAAGGCACGGCAATCCCGAAAAACAGCGCCCAGGAGCCAAGTACCAAAAGCGTTTGTACAACGAGAAAACTGACCATTGCGTAAATTGCTTCCTCACGGGTTCGGATAATCGCCATGAGAATCACGACTACCAAAAGTTTGCCGTATTTCCCCAGCGAGTTGAGCGCCTCATCCATCGGGCTGGTGGTCCATAAAAGGCTTGTGCTCAAAGCTGCCAGGATGACGAGGGTGCAGACGGGCACATAGCTGGCTTTAATTTCTGGCCGGGACAGGCTGAACCCTCGCAACTTGATCAGACTAAAAAGTGCCGTAATAAAGAGTAGAAGCTTGGCGATGCTGATCAGCGCCATTGACAGCCCAACAGAGCATGCCGCAAAGCAGATAGCCGCCAGCCGCACATTTATAGAACGTTTACCCAAAACTTCCTTCGATTATCAGTTGCCCCGCACATTATCTAGGATAGGAAAGGCCCGTTTCTTGGCCAATAATGAGGTTTTTTTGATTACGAGTAGCAGCCTGTAATGCGTAAACTGCCTGGGTGCGATGTCTTCGTCCCGAAGTGATTTCAGTAGAGGGATGTTCGAGCAAGCAACTCCAACGCGTATTTGGCGATGTTTTCAAGGGATTATTCGCATTTAGCCCAATAGAATCTGGCGCGAACAGCTATGGAAAATGTAGCGTTTGCACAACGTCACAGAACTGCCATTGAATTGACATGGCGATGTCACCAGGTGAATTGACACTCTATTTATGATGTTAGTAGAGCAACAGAACGCCCCAGAAAATTCGACCCGATCACTCGAAACTGGGCAATCGGCGCCGATACCGTTTAGCCCACATTTCGTCAAAATTTTAAGTTGCACTACGAAAGCGTTTGTCAGAAGCCCCGGTGGGTGGGCGATATCTACCGTAGCGCAACGACGCCTTGACCGGATGGTAAACGTCGATGAATTTTAAGGCGAAATGGTTTCCCAGGCGGAGCGTGAAATTCTCGGGCTTCTTTCGACGACTACCACCCACTAGGAAAAGCGCCAGTGGCGGTACTCATTTTTAATGTGATCAAAAGACGAAACTAAAAAGGAGTTTGTGATGAAGGAGCTACCAAACCCAACATTTGCAATGTCGCCAGTGGCCTTGCCCCACATCATCCGGGGGTCGCTTTGTCCAAGCGGTAATTCTCTCCGTGCAGCGCCTGTTCAAAAACCGGAAGTTGGGAAAATTTCTGTAGGCTGGGCTCGCAATCAAGATGAGGTTCGCCAGGCCCAGCGCCTGCGGTACCAGGTCTTTGCAGTTGAAATGGGAGCCAATTTACCAGTGACTTTGGCAGGCCATGACATAGATCTGTTTGACGATTATTGCGAGCACCTGCTTGTACGGGACGCGCCTAGTGGCGATGTGATTGGAACTTATCGCGTACTGACGCCCACCCAGGCAAAAAGGGTTGGTAGTACCTACAGCGATACCGAATTTGACCTAACACGCCTGCGTAGCCTTCGCGAGAGCATGGTTGAACTGGGCCGCAGTTGTGTGCACATTGACCATCGTCACGGCGGCGTGATTTTGGCGCTCTGGGGTGCCTTGGCCGAGTTTATGGCTCGCAATCAGCTCGACACGATGATTGGCTGCGCCAGCATCCCTATGCAGCACGTAGGGGCAACAAGCGGCCAGGCTGCAGCAAGTATTTGGCGGCAGGTCCGGCAATCGCATTTGGCACCGATTGAATATTGGGTGACACCGAGACTTGCGCTGCCGGTCGACCGTTTGGATGACACTTTGGATATTGAACCCCCCGCGCTGATTCGTGGGTACCTGCGACTAGGCGCGAAAGTGCTGGGAGCCCCTGCTTGGGATCCAGACTTTAACTCTGCAGACTTACCGATGATGCTGCGAATTGCGGATTTGCCGCCCCGATATCTGAAGCTCTTCGCCCCTAAAGCTGCGGCGGTCTAGTGCGAAAGCTGTTCGACGCCATGGGAGCTCTGGGCAACACCGCAGCCCCGGGCCCAAGTGACGAGAACGAAGAGGATTCGCTGCAAAAGCGTTACCGGACAATTTTCATATCTGATCTTCATTTGGGAACGCCGGGCTGCCAAGCTACTGCCCTACTGGATTTTTTAAAGGCGCACCCTAGTGACAACCTGTTTTTGGTAGGCGACATCGTGGACGGCTGGCAGCTGCGCCGAAAATGGTATTGGCCACAGTCTCACAACGATGTTGTGCAAAAACTGCTGAAGCGGGCCCGTAAAGGTTGCCGTGTGGTTTACGTTCCCGGTAACCATGATGAATTTGCCCGTGAATTTATTGGTCACCAGTTTGGCGGTATTGAAGTAGTCGACGAAGCTGTCCACATTACTGCCGACGGTCGCCAGTTGTGGGTGGTTCATGGCGACTATTTCGATGCGGTGGTGCAGTGCGCAAAGTGGCTAGCCTACGTCGGCGACAACATGTACGAATTCACACTCAAACTTAATCGCCACCTCAATCGCTTGCGCGCCCGAATGGGTTTGCCCTATTGGTCGCTTTCTGCATACTTGAAGCAAAAAGTCAAAAGTGCTCTTAATTACGTCACCGACTTTGAGGTAGCAGTAGCAAATGAAGCCCGCAGACGCGGCCATCAAGGAGTAGTGTGTGGCCATATCCATCGCGCCGAGATGAGAGATATCAATGGAATCTTGTATTGCAACGACGGCGACTGGGTAGAAAGCCGCACGGCGTTGGTAGAACACTTTGATGGACAGCTAGAGCTTTTGCATTGGTCCGCTGAGCCAGAGAAGACCGGGCGGAGCCTTCATTCTGATCTCGTCGCTGTTTTGGGTCGGTCATGAAAGTTGCGCTTGTTACTGATGCATGGCGGCCGCAGGTAAATGGCGTGGTTACTACATTGGTTGAGTTGGTTCGCGAGTTGGAGCAACTGGGACATGTAGTTGAAGTCATTCATCCGGGCTTGTTCAAGACCCGGCCGTGCCCCGGCTATGCCGGTATTGATCTTGCGATAGCACCCAAAAAGAGTCTGATCATGCGGCTGGATGCGTTTTTGCCTGAAGCCATACACATCGCTACTGAAGGCCCCTTGGGCTGGGCAGCTCGCGGTTACTGCATTGGTCGAGGACTAAGATTTACCACTGCCTTTCACACCAAATTTCCTGAAATTCTGAATGCAGCGTTGAAAATCCCACTCTTGTGGGGGTACGCACTGTTCAGACACTTTCACAGCGCATCATCGGGCGTTATGGTTCCAACGCATGGCGTTATGGCCATGCTGGAAAGACGCGGCTTTAAAAACCTGCGTCCTTGGACGCACGGGGTAGACACCAGCTTGTTTGGTTTCCATCCGCAAGCCAGGCTTTATCCGCCTATGGGAGCGTTGGTACGACCAGTTTCCTTATTCGTTGGCAGAATTTCATATGAAAAGAACATTGATGCTTTCCTGAATCTGGATATTCCAGGAACGAAAGTGGTGTGCGGTGTTGGACCGTTGGAGACATCGTTAAAGCAGCGCTATCCTCAAGTGCGATGGATGGGCGTCTTGGCGCGACCCGAGCTGGCTCAAGTCTACGCAGCCGCTGATGTATTTGTATTCCCAAGTCGCTCTGAAACATTTGGTTTGGTGATGCTTGAGGCGATGGCATCTGGGACGCCGGTAGCCGCCTTCCCGGTCGATGGCCCGCTTGAGGTGCTGGGAACGCCAGATGGAACTCGCCATGGTGGCGTACTGCATGAGAACTTGTGCCAAGCTTTTCATGGCGCGCTAGCAGTATCGCGCCAAGAAGCCCGAAAGCGGGCACTTCAATTTAGCTGGGAACACGCTGCGCAATTGTTTGAGAGCCACTTGGTCGCGGCCGACAAAAACAGTACGCTGAAAGCAGATGAAACATATCTGGCTAACGTGGGTCCGGCAAAAGCTCATGTCGCAGCATTTTCTCCAAACCAATGAAGAGGCCCAGGTTCATTTGATTACACTGAGATTAGTGAATTAATTCTTCTGGGCTCTCGTTGAAAAAATCTCAACCCCCTTCCGTTGCACTGCTTAAATTTCTCGATCGAGACCACAGTATTTTGGCGTTTAACGAGCGCGTACTTGACTGGTCGCGGCGCCCAAACGTACCGCTGCTTGAGCGGCTGCGTTACCTGTGTATCGTCTCATCGAATCTTGATGAGTTTTTTGAGGTTAGAGTTGCGTCGCACCTGACTGCATTTCAAGACAATTGTGATGCAGGTCAGTACACAGCCCAGTCGTTCGAACAATTGTCTGACGCAGCCCACGATATGGTCGAGCGTCAGTACGAAATTTACAACGACGACCTTCTGCCGGAGTTTGCCCGCCTTGGTATTTCGATTGTTTCCCATGCTGACAGAACCTCCGAGCAGCATCGATGGGTTAAAGCTTACTTTGAGCGCGAGGTTAGACCACTGCTGGTGCCTGTCGGCCTCGACCCATCTCACCCGTTTCCGCAGGTTGCAAATAAGTCCCTGAACTTTATCGTTCGCCTCAGCGGGTACGACGCGTTTGGGCGTGAGAACGACATTGCAATTGTCAAGGTGCCACGAGTTTTGCCTCGCTTCATTCACATGCCGAGCCGTGGCGCCGACAAGGGCAGGTTGTTTGTGTCGCTTTCCAGCGTAATACGCGCCCATCTTGATGAATTGTTTCCCGGTCGGGCGGTGGGGCAGTTCTCGCAGTTCCGAGTTACCCGCCATTCAGACCTTTCCGTTGACGAAGATGACGTGCAGAACCTGCGCACTGCGCTGCGGCAGGGGCTCGAGCAGCGTCACTATGGCCAGGCAGTACGCCTTGAAGTGTCGGCAGGTTGCTCTGAGCATTTATCCAGCTTTTTGCTTAAGCAGTTCCGTCTGCCTGCGCTTGCGTTGTATCGGGTGCATGGCCCGGTAAATCTGGTGCGCTTGACACAAATAGTCGATCTGGTCAATGACCCCCAACTCTTGTTCCCTGCCTACAGCGCGTGTTACCCGACACAGCTGTTACAGGGGCAGTCATTTTTTGATCGACTTAAGCAAGGGGATGTTTCCATCCACCAGCCGTTTGAAAGTTTTGAAGGCGTGCTGGCGTTTCTGCGGGAGGCCGTCAATGACCCACGAGTGCTTGCTATCAAGCAAACGATTTATCGAACCGGTCCTGACTCTGAATTGATGCTGCTGCTGCGCGAAGCTGTTCGCCGGGGCAAAGAGGTGACCGTAGTGGTGGAGCTGAAGGCGCGCTTTGATGAAGAGGCCAATATCAACTGGGCAGAGATGCTGGAGTCAATTGGCGCGCAAGTCGTCTACGGCGTGGTGGGGCTGAAAACCCACGCAAAAATGCTGCTCTTAACCCGCCGCGAGGGGCGTAAGCTTGTTCGCTACGGACATTTGTCTACGGGCAATTACAACCCGCGAACCGCGCGGCTTTATACCGATGTCAGCTATTTGACGGCAGACCCCTTGCTGACAGCCGATATGGACAATGTTTTTACCCATTTAGCCAGTCAGAGCAATCTCCCAAAACTGCACCGTATTTTGCTTGCGCCTCTGCAACTACAGCGTAAATTGATTGAAAAAATTAACGCTCTTGCGAAGGCAGCATTGAAGGGCAACGACACGCGTATCGTTGCGAAGATGAACGCATTAACAGATGAGGATTTGATGCTCGCGCTGGTAAAGGCTGGGCAATGTGGCGTAAAGATTGACCTGATCGTCCGCGGGGCTTGCATGCTGCCGGCACAAGTACCAGGCGTGACCGAAAACATACGCGTGCGGTCGGTGATTGGCCGTTTCCTGGAGCATTCGCGGGTGTTCTATTTTCGCTGCGGCACGGACGAATCCTTGTTGCTTTCAAGCGCTGACTGGATGAACCGAAATATGCTGCGCCGAATTGAACTGGCATGGCCCGTCACCGACATAACTTTGCGCCAGCGCATTGTTGACGAATGCCTAGTGGCGTACTTGCATGATGGAGTGGACGCCTGGGACTTGCAACCTGATGGCACTTACAAGCGGGTCAATACAGATCCTGTTCTACCAGGTTACAGCGCTCAGGCCGCACTGATGGCGCGCTATTCGTCACCGGCGCTACGCAGAAAGTAACAGCAATGGATCTCATTTTGTGGCGCCACGCAGAAGCTGAAGATTGGCTGCTGGGTGATCCGCACCCGCGGCTGGATCTGGATCGCTCACTTACCCAGCGCGGTGAAAAACAGGCTGCACGGATGGCCGCTTGGCTGGACAGGCAATTACCTGAAGGGGCACGAATATGGGTAAGTCCGGCGAGGCGCTGCGAGCAAACTGCGCTGGCTTTAGGGCGCAAATATAAGATTCGTGCAGAACTTGCGCCAGATGCAACGCCCGGGCAGCTACTTGACTTGGTGCAGTGGCCGACCAATAAATACCCTGTATTGGTGGTCGGCCACCAGCCCGTACTGGGGCAAACCATTGCACAGCTTTTAAGCTTGAAAGAAAACGAATGTGCCGTTAAAAAAGGCGCACTCTGGTGGCTGCGTAATCGAGACCGCGATGGCCAGAGTCAAACGGTGGTTTTTACAGTGCAGTCACCCGAGATTTTATAGAAACTGCTTTGCGGATGCCTGTTGATGCATCTTGATCACCTGACTTTGTCAATGTAGTCAAGCGAGCAGCATTAAAAAGCGATGCTAAAAAACCTTGGTTTTGCAGCACAGCAATTCACCTGCTTGAATCTCCCCAGCTTTTCTGGAGGCTCAAATCTTTGAGAAGATTGAGTCATAAAAAAGTCAAACAAGTTTTCCCCTGACGTCTGCGAGTGAGCGGTGCGGCTGGTGCTTCGGGTTTACGCAATTGTCCCGAATTCAGATGGTTAAAGGCTGGAAAAATAAACTTCCCATATCTTTCAACCTCAGCCCGTTAATCTTGCCAAGACAGCTCGGAAACAATCAAAGTCCAAGGCGTTTTTTGCCATGCCAACACCTCTTCGCGAAGAAGGTGAGCAGACTGGGGGAAAGCTTCTGCCCAACCAATTCTGTAGTTTAAGACAAAAAGCTTTCCGGGTTCACCGCCAGGTTCAAGCTTTAGACCCTGCAAGTCGGGGTCACGTCGAGCGTGGCACAAAATAACTGCTATTCGCAGGCAGAGTAGTTGCTGGATAAACGAACGATCGTCAAAGTCGACCTCAAGCTTTCTCAACTTTCCTCTGTGGCCAAGAATCAATAAGCTCAAGCGGTGCAGCTCTGGAAGTGCAAACCCGGGCGCATCTGTATGGTCCAGAATATACGCTCCATGTTTGTGATGGTCGCTGTGTGAAATGTGGCTGCCAATCTCATGAAGTTGGGCTGCCCATCCCAGCTTTCGAAGGAAACGATCAGTCTCGGGGCACTGATTTTGGGCTCTGAGCATTAAAAAAAGCTGCTGAGCTACTTTATTTACCCGAATTGCCTGTAGCGCATCCGCCCCAAATTTTCCAGCTAGCCGATCAACACTGGTTGAGCGCAGATCGGTGGCTCCGTGCTCGCGATCCAAAAGGTCGTACAACACCCCATGGCGCAGAGCGCCTGCAGCCGCCTGCATTTGCCTGATCTCCAGCAAGTCAAAAACCGCACGCAGAACGCTTATACCCCCGCCAATCACCGCACGACGGTCCTCTTTCATGCCGTCAATCTTTACGCGGTCAGCACTTTGAGCCTTGATGAGGTGATCTACTAGCCAGTTAAGCCCTTCGCGTGTTATCAAGCCCGGTGCCCAGCCTGCGCCTGACAGGACGTCGCTGACGGCGCCAATAGTGCCTGACGAACCATAAGCGACGTCCCAAGCGCCAGCACGGTACGAATTGGTGGCTTCGTCAAGAATCGCTTTCGCGGCAATTTCAGCGCTGTCAAAAGCGCTCGAAGTGAATTGCCCATCAGGGAAATACTTCATGGACCACGCTACGCTGCCAACGCGGTAGGATTCCATGGTGCGTGCTTCGAGCCCCTTGCCAACAATCATTTCAGTGGATCTCCCGCCGATATCCACTACCAATCTCCGCTCGTCAGACTGGGGCAGCATGTGTGCCACCCCTTGGTAAATCAGGCGCGCTTCTTCTCTGCCTGAGATGACGTCAATTGGAAACCCGAGAACTCGATCCGCACGCACCAGAAACTCGTCGCGGTTTCGTGCCTCACGGAGCGTCTGTGTGGCGACCGCCCTGACGTCGGATTTATTAAACCCAGCCAGTCTTTCACCAAACCGAGCCAGACAATCCCAACCACGCTGCATTGCCTCAAGCCTGAGGTTTCGATTCGCATCCAGGCCATTGCCCTGACGTACGGTTTCTTTAAGATATTCAATGCGGTTGATCTGGCCTCTGTCGTAACGACCAATCTCAAGGCGAAAACTATTGGATCCCAGATCCACAGCTGCTAGTAGAGTTCCATTTTGCATAACTGAGTTTATCGTGGCACGATCGGCGCTCGACAGCACTCTGTAAAAAAGCCAGCACTTTCTTGGCGAAAGTACTGGCTGAGGCCAGGCATCTCGATTGACCAGTTCCAAAAAAGGTTTGGTCTAAAGAGACGATTGTGAACGATTCAGCGCGATGGAGGAATCAGAACGGTGTCAATTATGTGAACCACGCCATTTGTTGCAGAGACGTCAGCAGTTTGCACCATTCCATCTTCTACAGTGACGAAATTGCCAGCCTTTGAAAGTGCCAGGTTGGCGCCGTTAACGGTTTTTGAATTTCCGTTTTTGACTTCGGCAGCCATGAGCTTACCAGGCACCACGTGATACGTTAAGACTGCTTTGAGTTTTGCAGGGTCTTTACCCAAATCGTCCATCGTTTTGGCGGGGACTTTGGCAAACGCAGCATTGTTTGGCGCAAAAACTGTGAAAGGCCCAGTGCCTTTTAACGTGTCGGCAAGGCCTGCCTTTATCACCAAGCTGTTAAGGGTGCTTAATTCTGATTTTGCTGCGATGGTATCTGCGACAGACGCAGGCGTAGATTGGGTTGCACAGCCGGACATGGCTGCGATTGCAGCAGTGATGATCAGCGCTCTTGGATTGGAAAGAATAGTCAACATTCAAGTTACTCCTGGTTAAAAACAGCCTGAAGAGTAGGAGAAATCGGTGACAAAATCGTGACAATTTCGCGAATGTTGTGTGACATCTGCATGAGTTGGTCAATGCCTCTCTTTCATTGGTGCGGAGAAGGTTGTCACGACTTTGTCACAGTGATTCCTTAAAGTTCCCGAATCTTTGTTTCCAACCCAAGAGGAATGCGTATGAACCCAAGTTTTAAATTCTCCCTGATGAGCGCTGTAGCTGTTGCTGCCGCGATTTTACCGACGATGTCAACGGCGCAGGACGTTACGGGTGCAGGTGCAAGTTTCCCAGCGCCCTTGTATTCCAAGTGGGCTGCTGATTACAACCGGGCGACTGGCGTAAAAATCAATTACCAATCTGTCGGCTCTGGTGCTGGCCTGCGGCAGATTGAGGCCAAAACGGTAGATTTTGGTGCTTCTGATGCCCCACTTAAGGACGACGAGCTCGCCAAAAAAGGATTGGTACAGTTTCCTACGGTCATTGGCGGCGTGGTCCCCGTCGTTAACATCAAAGGTATTGCCCCCGGTCAGCTGAAGCTAAATGGTCAGCTTTTGGGTGACATCTACCTTGGGAAGGTCACCAAGTGGAACGACCCAGCCATTAAGGCTTTGAACCCTACGCTGGCGTTGCCAGATGCAGCTATTGCGCCTGTACGTCGAGCCGATGGCTCGGGTACGACATTCATCTTTACCAATTATTTGAGCAAAGTTAACCCAGAATGGAAAACCAAAGTAGGAGAAGGCACTGCCGTGAACTGGCCAGTGGGTGCTGGCGGCAAGGGTAACGAGGGCGTAGCAGCGTTCGTTAGCCGTTTGCCAAACTCGATCGGTTATGTCGAGTATTCCTATGTCAAGCAAAATAAAATGGCATTTGCGCAAGTCCGTAATGCTGCTGGTACCTTTGTATCGCCCGATGACACGGCTTTTAAGGCGGCTGCGGTAGGTGCTGACTGGACGAAAAGCTTTTACCAAATTTTGACGGAGCAACCTGGAAAAGATGCGTGGCCTATCACTGGTGCTACTTTTATCCTCATGCAAAAAGCGCAGGACAAACCGGCTCAGGCCACTGCTGTTTTGAAGTTTTTTGAATGGGCTTACAAAACCGGTGACAAAAATGCTGAGGAACTTGACTACGTTCCTATGCCCGCCAATGTGAAGACGGTAATTGAAAAATCTTGGGCGGACATTAAAGACGCATCGGGGAAGCCTATTGCTTTTAAATAATTCGTAGTTTTATCGACTTTAAGCCTCACAGGGAATTAATTCGTGTCATCTACACTTCCTGCAAATCGCGCCCCGCCAGAGGGTCAGGTAAAAGTCGATAAAAGAACTATGAGCAACTCTCCACCACCGAACCCAAGGCGTCAGAGCGCATTACCTGACAGAATTTTTGGCTGGATTGCGAAAAGTGCTGCGCTGCTGACGCTCAGCTTGCTCGCTGGAATTCTTCTGTCTTTGGTTTATGGTGCGTGGCCTGCTATCACCAAATATGGTCTGGGTTTTTTGACCAGCAGCGTTTGGGATCCTGTCAAAGATGAGTACGGTGGGTTGGTGATGATTTATGGCACGCTGGCCACATCATTTATCGCGCTGCTTATTGCGATTCCTGTGAGTTTTGGTATTGCGCTGTTCTTGACTGAACTCGCTCCTGCGTGGCTTCGACGGCCACTTGGAACCGCGATTGAGTTGTTGGCTGCGGTTCCTTCAATCGTTTACGGCATGTGGGGGTTGCTTGTTTTCGGGCCCATTTTGGCGACTTATGTGCAGCAACCGTTGCAGCGCGCCTTTGGCGACGTTCCGGTTATAGGTGCAATATTTTCTGGGCCGCCAGTGGGGATTGGGATCTTATCCGCAGGCATTATTCTGGCCATCATGATCATTCCGTTCATTGCTTCGGTGATGCGTGACGTGTTTGAAGTTACACCACCGCTACTCAAAGAATCTGCTTACGCGCTCGGATCGACGACTTGGGAAGTAGTGTCTAAAGTTGTGTTGCCGTACACAAAAGCAGGCGTAGTTGGCGGCATCATGCTGGGGCTAGGTCGCGCGCTTGGTGAGACGATGGCAGTCACCTTCGTAATTGGCAACTTTAATCAGCTCGACTCTTTGAGTTTGTTCCAAGCTGCAAACAGCATTACATCAGCGCTTGCAAATGAGTTTCCGGAAGCGGGTGAGGGGCTTCACCAAGCGGCGTTGATTTATTTGGGCTTGGTATTGTTTTTTATTACGTTTGTGGTGCTGGCATTATCAAAAGTGATGTTGACACAATTGAACAAGCAGGAAGGCACGAAAACATGAGCGTCGTCCTGCAAGATGCCCGGTTGGCAAAGTTCTCCCGACGCAAACTGACCAATCAAGTCGCCTTGGCACTGTCCCTGGCGGCGATGGCGTTCGGGCTGTTCTGGTTGTTCTGGATTTTGTTTGAGACCGTTCGGCTAGGAATTGGTGGCATAGCGTTCGCCACATTCACCCAGATGACTCCTGCTCCAAACGAGACGGGCGGTTTGGCAAACGCTATTTACGGGTCGTTTCTGATCGTAACCATGGCGACATTTGTAGGAACGCCTATCGGCATCATGGCTGGGATTTATTTGGCCGAGTACGACACGCATGGCTGGCTTGCGTCATTGACACGATTCGTCAACGACATTTTGCTTTCTGCACCGTCGATTGTGATCGGTCTGTTTGTTTACGCGGTTGTCGTCTCCCAGTTCAAATCATATTCAGGTTGGGCGGGCGTGATGGCGCTCGCTTTGATAGTGATCCCGGTGGTAATTCGAACAACCGAAAACATGTTGCAACTTGTTCCATCGGGTCTAAGAGAAGCGGCCTATGCATTGGGAGCCCCAAAGTGGAAAGTCATTACCAGAATCACTTTGCGAGCTGCCCGGGCGGGTGTTGTTACGGGTATTCTTTTGGCGGTGGCACGTATTGCTGGAGAGACTGCACCTTTGTTGTTTACCGCTCTAAACAATCAATTCTGGAACTCTGATATGAGCCAGCCGATGGCTAGTTTGCCGGTGACGATTTTCAAATTTGCCATGAGCCCCTACGAAAATTGGCAACAACTGGCATGGGCAGGTGTTTTTCTCATTACGCTGGCAGTCCTAGCATTGAATATCCTTGCACGGATTCTCACGCGCAACAAAGATTGAGTGTCGATCAAGTCAACTTAAAAAACGAGGTAATTCATGGTCAGTTCAGCTCAAGTGTTGATAAATCCAAAAATTTCAGTCAAGAATCTAGATTTTTATTATGGAAAGTTTCATGCTTTAAAAAATATTAATTTGCAGATTCCAGAAAAGAAGGTGACTGCATTTATTGGCCCATCAGGCTGCGGAAAGTCGACTCTGTTGCGCATTTTTAACCGCATGTATGAGCTCTACCCGGAGCAGCGCGCCGAAGGCGAAATCATGTTTGAGGGCGAAAATTTGCTCACTTCCAAAAAGGATGTCGCATTAATTCGCTCAAAGGTGGGTATGGTTTTTCAGAAGCCAACGCCGTTCCCAATGTCTATCTACGACAACATTGCATTCGGGGTCAAGCTGTTTGAGAGCCTCAGCAGCTCAGATATGGATGAGCGGGTTGAATGGGCACTCAGGAAAGCAGCACTTTGGGGCGAAGTGAAGGACAAACTAAACCAAAATGGTGCCAGTTTGTCAGGCGGCCAACAGCAAAGACTCTGTATTGCTCGAGGTGTCGCCATCAAACCGGAAGTTCTTTTGCTTGACGAACCCTGCTCGGCACTTGACCCGATCTCAACAGCCAAAATTGAAGAGTTGATAACAGAGCTAAAACATGATTACACCGTAGTGATTGTTACGCATAATATGCAGCAGGCTGCGCGTTGTAGTGACTACACGGCTTACATGTACTTAGGCGATTTAATGGAGTTTGGCGCTACCGAAGAACTATTTTTCAAGCCCAAACGTAAAGAAACGGAAGACTACATTACCGGCCGTTTTGGTTGATGTAGTTAGGAGACCAATATGCCTGATAAACACTTGTCTACTCAATTCGACGCTGAACTAAATGGAGTGTCCTCCAGAGTAATGGAGCTCGGTGGATTGGTGGAGTCGCAAATTCGCCTTGCAATTTATGCACTGTCGCAGTTCAGTTTGGACAGCGCCAATCAGGTCATCGAGACCGAATCACGCGTAAATGCGATGGAGATTGACATTGATCGCGAGCTATCCTCAATAATCGCGCGCCGCCAGCCAACAGCCCGTGACTTGCGGCTTCTGATAGCGATATCTAAAACTACGGCAAATTTGGAGCGTGCAGGGGATGAGGCTGAGAAGATCGCGCGGATGGTGAAGTCTATTATTGACAGTGGCTCCTCAAGGTCATTGCCTTCGTCTGACTTGCGTATAGCGGCGGAATTGGCCTCGGGTTTACTGCGTAAGGCGCTTGATGCATTTGCCCGATTAGACACAGCAGTTGCTGTTTCAATTCTGAAGGAAGACGATGAGATTGACCGAGAGTTCGACGGTTTTGTTCGGAAGTTAGTGACTTACATGATGGAAGACCCCCGTACCATTTCTCCGAGCCTGGACTTGCTGTTCGTGGCTAAGGCCATTGAGCGTGTTGGCGATCATGCAAAAAATATTGCTGAGTTCATTATTTACATCGTTAAGGGAGCTGATGTTCGTCACACTCCCATGGATCAGGTTGAATCCGCAGCCCGGTAATGAGCTGGGTAAGACTATGAAACCCCAGCTGCGCGTATTGATTGTTGAAGACGAGCCCGCCATTGCAGAACTGATTGCGGTCAACTTGCAGCACGGTGGCTTTGTTGCAGTGATTGCAGGCGACAGTGTCAGCGCACAACGCGAGCTGGATGCGACCTTACCCGACGTTATATTGCTCGACTGGATGTTACCGGGACAAAGCGGCCTCTCTTTGGCTCGCCATTTGCGCAAGCAGCCGCGTACCAAGAGCATCCCTATTCTTATGCTCACTGCCAGGGGAGACGAACCAGACAAAGTTGCTGGTCTGGATGCGGGCGCAGATGATTACGTTACTAAGCCTTTTTCCACGCAGGAACTGTTGGCCCGTATTCGGGCGGTATTGCGTCGGCGCGCTCCCGAGTCTGCCACTGACAGTGTGACTGTAGGTGGGTTGGTATTAGACGCAGGTACCCACAGAATTGCCTTTCACGGTCAGGAATTAAAATTTGGACCGACGGAGTTCAAGTTATTGCATTTCCTGATGAAACATGCGGAACGTGTTCACAGTCGTGGCACGCTTCTGGATAAAGTTTGGGGAGACCACGTTTTTATTGAGGAGCGCACCGTGGATGTACATGTAAAACGTCTTAGGGAGTCGCTGGGTGCAGCAGGTTTAATGGTTGAGACGGTCAGGGGCACTGGCTACCGATTAACTGCAATGTCCTCACCTTCCGCGTCACAACCTGAGACATGATTAACAGGTGGTTGGGTTTAGCCTTTTGCATGATTGCAACGGGCTGTATTGGTATGTTGCTGGCCTCAAAAAATGGATTGGTAGTTGCACTTTTCGTTTCGCCTTTAGGCTGGCTGGCTCTCGACAGTATCCGCGTAGGGCGCTTGCTTAGCTGGCTGCGTTTGGAGCAAACTAACGAGTCTCCTGCGGTGACCATCAGCCCGATGCCGCGCATTTCTGGCGTTTGGGGAGAGGCGGCAGAACGCATCCTGCGGTTACTCAAAGATCGTGATCAACAGTTCCTTGAAAGCCAAGTGCGCCTTGATGAGTTTCTTGCTGCAATGCAAGCGTCTCCAAGCGGTGTAGTATTACTTGATTCTGAAGAACGAATTGAATGGTGCAACCAAATGGCGGCGCTGCATTTCGGGTTTGATGCGCAACGCGATGTACAGCAGCATGTTGTTAACTTGGTACGAGCCCCAGAATTTAATGCCTACATGGCAAAAGGCGAGTTTAGTCATGACGTTGTCTTTGCTGGAAGCGCCAGCGCCCCGGGCAGGCCCGTAAAACTCTCGGTACATATTCATTCATACGGAAAAAACAGGAAGTTGCTGCTTTCCCGCGACATTACTGCTGTCGAGCTTGCCGAGTCTATGCGGAGAGACTTCGTGGCCAACGTTTCGCATGAAATAAGAACGCCGCTGACGGTACTCTCGGGTTTTATCGAAACCCTGCAGACGTTGCCACTGAAAGATCCTGAGCGGGTCAGGTATTTGTCTCTCATGGCGCAGCAGTCGCAACGAATGCAGACTCTAGTGAACGATTTACTCACGCTGTCCCGACTTGAGGGAAGCCCGGCACCAAGCGCTACAGACTGGGCTACGACCAGCGCGTTGTTTGCGCAATGTGAGCAAGAAGCCCGGGCTTTGTCGGCTTTGCTTGCCCCCGTCGGTCATCGGTTGACTTTCGACACTGCGCCTGCCTGCGAGATTGCCGGGGTGCAGGCTGAGCTTTACAGTGCCATGTCAAATCTGGTTATCAATGCCATTCGCTACACCCCTGATGGAGGCGACGTCAAAGTTACCTGGAATCTTCTGCCTGATGGGTCTGGTAAATTTTCGGTTCGAGATACTGGCCCTGGAATTGGCCCTGAACATTTGCCGCGTCTTACTGAGCGGTTTTATCGAGTCGATCGCAGCCGATCCAGAGAGACGGGCGGCACAGGCCTGGGCTTGGCAATCGTAAAACATGTGGTGCAGCGACATGGAGCAGAGTTGCATGTGGAAAGTAAGCTTGGCGCGGGATCATGCTTCACTATTACGTTTCCACCAGGGCGGGTGCGTCGACTTTAAGCAACTGCGTTATTTCTTGGCAACGCTGTCGCGTACCGCTTGCAAGAGCATGAAGGCCAAACTAGCTGCTACCAACATTATTCCAGTCGTGCTGGCTATCCAGAAGCTGGTCGGTGTTTGTTCTGACTGAACCCAAGTCAAGTGGCTATAGGTAAGTTGGTAACCGCCCAAGAGGCCCAAACCCCATAGTCCGATAGCATAAACGACGAGCGGCGCAATCGTCACGCCGTAGCAACGCAGCAAAAACGCACAAATCGCTTGCAGAGCGTCCGCGACGTGATAGCAAGCTACCCACAGCAACAGTGAAGCCGCAATCGCGATAATTTCTGGATTGGTCGAGTAGGCGTTCGCAATGAATGCCGCTGCAGTCGCAAGCGAGCATGCCAAAAAGGCTGCGAAACTAAGGGCGATTTTTATGCCGAGCACGACAATATCTTTTGCTTTTTCAGGGCGTCCTGAACCAAGCCAATAGGATGTCCTGGCGCTGCAGGCGATTGCAACTGAAAGTGGAACCATGTACAGCACCGCAGCAACGCTAGCGGCGATTTGATGGCTTGCCGAAGCCACTGTGCCTAGTCTTGCGATGAACAAAGCCATCAATGTGAATGATGTTATCTCTACGAAGTAAGCCAACCCCGCAGGAATTCCAAGTCGCGTGAAGTGGCCGATATGTGACCAGTCAGGGCGTTCGAATTTTCGCCATAGTGACAAAGGCCTATACATTCGTTGTGTCCGCAACATCACGACTGCGAGCACCAGAAGCAGGTAGCTGACGATCAAAGTTGCCCAGGCACAGCCTACCGCACCCATAGGAGCGATACCACCACCCCCCGCGACAAACCAGATGGATAAAGGTATCTTCACAAAAAGTGCGGCGACTTGCAAGGAGGTCACCAGCATCGGCCTGCCTAACGATTGGTTCAAGGTGCTGTAGAGCCTGAAGAGCAGGGCAGGTGCAAAAGCGAACGCCAGCACTGTGAGATACGCTTTTACTTCGGCCAACATGGCAGCAGGAACCTGAGCCCATTTGAGCAAGGCGCCCGGGAAGAGAAGTGCAGCCATCCCTACCACGGTTATCAAGCTGCAAAGGTAAATACTTTGGCGCACAGATTTCCCAATCGCCCTAAGCCGATTGGCTCCCAGCAATTCCGCCCAAATCGGCAACAGAGCCTGGACAATTCCAATCAAGCCGACATAAACGCTGATGTAAATTGCCGAGCCAACAGATAGCGCGGCAAGCGCCGTGTCACTGTGTCTGCCAGCAATGATTGTGTCGGCTACGCCAAAAGCCATAACGGCCAACTGCCCCACCAGAACGCTTGCTGCGTGCTGGCCAATGATTTTTACCTCGCTCACGGAAGCCGATTGTCGGGAGGTGAATTTCCCACGCGTCTGAACAGCAGGATGTTTTCGGTTTTGTCAGTGGGCCGGCTGAGCATGGCCATAAATGCCCAATCCGGTAAATTAACGGCCTGGCTCATCGACTTCTGTACGTCTGCATCAACGATCAAGAATGGACAGGCACTCGTGCGGCTGGATTGCCGAAGATCAAGTTCACCGTGGTATTTAAACGCGGCTGCCTGTCCGTTGCTGATACCCAAAATTTCTACGCATGAAGACCTGTCGACGAGAGTTGCAACCTGGCGTGAAATAGCAGCGTAACTTCGCGCGAAATCCAGAAGGGGTAACCAGAGCGTCATGAGAAGTATCCAGCAAAGCGTTGCGCCACCCGCTGGCAATACCAACGACTTCCAGATTGCAGCACGGTTCGCTCCGACCCGCCATCGCACCAGCCAGGCCCAAGCCAACGTTGCCGCAAGCGCTACCAAAAAAGCAAAAAATGAAAATGTAGGTTCAAAGCCGGGTGCTAATTTTGCAACGTTGGCTGCAGGTTGTCGCGGGGTACCGGTTTGCATTGCGATCCACACTACCCACACAATTACGCCGCAACTCGTGAAAAAAATCAACGTGAACCAGTCGATCAGTGACGCCACACTTCGTTTCAGGGTAGGCAATGCAAACGCTGCGAGTGCTGCGAGTGGCGGCAGCGCCAGCAGCAAACTGCGGTCTGCGGACGGTGCGACCAACGCCGCCAGAACGCATACGCCGGAACACCACAGTGGCAAGGCTACATGTCGGCTGGCAAGTTGTCTGCGCCACCGCCACACAGTCCACAACGCAAGCGGCCACGCGGGCCACGTGAACCAAAGCAGCAGGCGTCCAAGCCGACGCCAGTCCGTCCAGGCAGATTGACTGCCCGACCCGGGGAGCTGAATTTTCCATCTCCATAAATCAAGCAGCGTAGCTAAAACGCAGGCGACAGCGGTCGCCGCAACGATCAGCAACATCCACTGCAATGTGTGCTTTTTGCCATCGCCATCCAGCGGGCTTCCCGCCTTGCCTTGGTCCGGGGTGTTGCCCCATTGCCGGTGCGTCCACTCAACCACCAATCCCCCCAGACCTAACAGAACGGCTATGGATGGCGCGCCGCTAAGAGCCAGACCCGCAAGCCCGGCGACCAGCCCAAAGGCGGGTCCTAGCGCAGCAGTTGCACTTTTGTAGGGGCTTGCTGACAATGCATAAAACGTAAGAGCCGCGAATCCAAGCTGCACCACCGCTGGGGTTGTTTCGTGCGTCAGCTGTGCCAATCCGAGGCAGGCAATCAGCGCAAGCAAACCTGCATCAGCAATTGCGCGAGCGTAATCGACCGGCTCGGCCTCGCCGCCGAAAGCAAACGCAACAGGTTGGGCCTCCGGACTCCGCGCAAGGTAGTAAGTTGCGTACCACGTGCCCATCAACGCAAGACACACCAAGCTGATAAATGGTATCCGCGCCGCAAATGCAGAATCCAAGAAAGGCAAGGCCTTGATACTTAGCGCACCGATCCAATAGGGCAACAGGCTGTCCAGGCTTGAATCTTTGCCCATCAGCTGAGGCGACAGCCAACTGCCCAATCCTGATGCCAAGTCACGCATTACACCGAAAGATGTGATGTCCTCATTCTTCCAAGGTTCGCGGCCAAAAAAGCCAGGCAACACATAGGCTGCACAAAACAAAAGCAGCGCAAGCCTGGGAAGTCGGCGAACAGCCGATTGGGCAATGATGGCGGGGGAGGGCTTGTTCAATTCAGGGTTTTGCAAATTAGCAATTTTTGCGCAAGTTCAGGCGAAAAAAAAGCAGCCTGGATTCAGGCTGCTTTTTCCCGCTGAGCGTTCAGTTCAAGCAGCGGCTTCTGGCGCTGCTTCCTTGGCTGCGGTTTTACCGAATCGGTTACGGAACTTCTCAACGCGGCCGCCCATGTTGTCCACAGATTTCTGCGTACCGGTATAAAACGGATGGGATTCGCTCGAAGTATCGAGTTTGTACAAAGGCAACTCGCGGCCATCGTCCATTTTCACCATTTCTTTAGTGTTCACGCATGAACGGGTAACAAACTTGAAGTTGTTGGACAAGTCCATAAAACAAACTTCGCGGTAGTTGGGATGAATTCCGTCTTTCATTTCTCTGTCCTTGTATGTCGTTTCGGCAGCCACTCAAAACCTTTTTGAGCACTTTCCATGAAGCCCCAGATTATGCCATGCAATCAACCAATTACCGCGGTTCCCTTTGTCACCTGCTTTAATTCAAACAGGGGCCACGGAACCGGCGTAGCCAGGCCGTAGGCGCAGCGGCCTAGGGAGGCAGGACGTTATAGGCAGTGAGCAACCGTGGGGGCACACTCTCTAACCACCTCGTCTCATCATGTCGAAGAACTCGTGATTGTTCTTGGTCGCCTTCATATTCTTCAGCATCAGTTCCATGGACTCGATCTCGTCCATGTTGTACATAAACTGGCGCAAAATCCGCGATTTTTGCAAGATTTCCGGTGCTAGTAGCAGCTCTTCTTTCCGGGTGCCACTGCGGTTCAGGTGAATGGCAGGGAACACGCGCTTTTCATACAAGCGGCGGTCCAGGTGAATTTCGCAATTGCCTGTCCCTTTGAATTCTTCAAAAATCACTTCGTCCATGCGGCTGCCGGTATCTACAAGTGCCGTGCCGATGATGGTCAGGCTGCCGCCTTCTTCAATTTTTCGAGCCGCGCCAAAAAAGCGCTTTGGGCGCTGCAACGCATTGGCGTCCACACCGCCCGTGAGCACTTTGCCAGACGATGGCAACACGTTGTTGTATGCCCTCGCAAGACGGGTGATGGAGTCGAGCAAAATCACCACGTCTTTGCCCAATTCAACCAGGCGCTTGGCGCGCTCAATGACCATTTCAGCGACGTGTACGTGCCGTGCAGCTGGTTCGTCAAAGGTCGACGAAATCACTTCGCCGCGCACGCTGCGCTGCATTTCAGTAACTTCCTCAGGGCGCTCGTCCACCAGCAGCACCATCATGATCACTTCCGGGTAGTTAGCGGTAATGGCGTGGGCAATATGCTGCATCATCACGGTTTTGCCCGATTTTGGCGGCGCCACCAGGAGCGCGCGCTGGCCTTTGCCAATGGGCGCGATGATGTCGATGATGCGGCTGGTCAGATTTTCTTCACCCTTGATGTCACGCTCTAATTTGAACTGCTCGCGCGGAAACAGCGGCGTCAAGTTTTCAAACATCACCTTGTGTTTGTTGTCTTCCGGCGCACCGTCGTTGACCTTGTCGAGCTTGTTCAGCGCAAAGTAGCGTTCGCCGTCTTTCGGCGTACGCACTTCGCCTTCAATCATGTCGCCGGTGTGCAGGTTAAAGCGTCGAATCTGGCTTGGGCTGATGTAAATATCATCCGTGCTGGCCGTGTAGCTTGAATCTGGTGCGCGCAAAAAGCCAAATCCGTCGGGAAGCACTTCAAGCACTCCGTCAGCGACGATGGTTTCACCCGTCTTGGAGCGCTTTTTAATGATGGCAAACATCAGCTCCTGCTTGCGCATCCGGCCCACATTTTCAATTTCTAGAGCTTCGGCTTGCTTTAAGACTTCAGACACATGCAGTGCCTTGAGTTCGTTTAAGTGCATGGATTTACCTGCTGTGGTGGCGTAAAAAAATGACTCCGGTCGGAGCGTCAAAAAAAATGCGGAGCGAAAGAAAACTAAGAGGGGTTTTGGTGGTTTTGTTTTAAGCCGTGCTGCAAGGCAGGCTTATGAAACCAAATTTTCGGCAGGGCAGTTCAGGCTGGCCTGCAATTAATTGAGATTATGACAGGAAAAAAAGCGGGTAAAAAGCGGACAAAAAGCGGGTTGTGGCCAGCTGGAACACTGCGTCAGCCGCTGAAAACCCGCTCCAGACATTAAGTGGAAAAAAGCGCCTTCAAACCATTTGCTGGTCGATGAACTGGGTGAGCTGTGACTTGGTCATGGCGCCCACTTTGGTGGCTGCCAACTCGCCATTCTTGAATATCATCAGCGTCGGTATACCGCGAATACCAAACTTTGCCGGAATGTCGCGGTTTTCATCCACGTTCATCTTGGCGATTTGCAGCTTGCCTTCATAAGCAGCGGCCACTTCGTCAAGGATAGGAGCAATCATTTTGCAGGGACCGCACCATTCGGCCCAATAGTCCACCAGTACTGGATGCGTCGATTTCAAAACGTCGGCTTCAAACGTGGCATCGGTGGTATGTTTAATCAGTTCGCTGGCCATGCTGGCTCCTTTAAAGTGTTGCGTAAAACTCAGGCATTGAGACATTTTGTCAGAAACCAAGCCCAAGCCCTGTTTTGCCTTTTTCAGCATAACTATGACATTGATAGCCAGCCGCAAAGACAACGCTAACGATCGCAGCCCATGGCCCGGCTTGATTGCGCAAATCAACGCGGTTTTAGAGCAAAGCGGCGTGCACCCTGCGCAGACGGTTGTGCTGGTGCCTTATGCGCAGTTGATGAATGAGGCAAAAACTGCCTGGGCTGCGCATCTGGCAGTCAATTGTCAAACTGCCGCGTTTTTGCCACGCTTTGAAAGCACCATGAACTGGGCGAACAGCCTGGCCGACGCGAGCGTTGCGGGCAGCAATGACATCCGGCACGACGCAGCGCTTGACCTGTTAACCGCCGCGCACCTGCTTTCCAGAGCCGGGCTGGGTCAGCAAAGCGAGGCGCTTCAAGCGAGGCTGGTCGAGTCTGCTTGGTCCGTGGCGCGTGTTGCCGCGGCACAAAACCCAGTCAATCGGCTGGCGTGGGGCGCAACGACCGCAAAAGAATTGGCTCAAGGTTTTGAGTCGCCGTACACGGCGTTTGAGGTGGCAATTGGCCGTGTTGCGCTGGCTTGGGCAGCAAGTTCCAGTTACCCGACCGACGTACTTTTTGGCGCGCGGCCGCACCTGCTCATCACCATCGACGGTTTGCAGACGGACCCGCTCGCAGAGGCGCTAAAAAATTGCGCAATTGCGCCGGGAGTCACACTCGCCTTCGCTGCTTCGCAGGTTCGCGCCACGCCGCAGCTGCACCCCGCACAAGACGCTGAAGACGAAGCGCAGCGTGCTGCGGCCTGCGTGCTGGCGCATTTGGGGCTGGGCCGCAGCCCGGTTGCACTCATTGCGCAAGACCGTTTGCTTACGCGCCGAATTGGTGCCATGCTGGCTGGGCGCGGCGTGTCACTGCGCGATGAAACCGGCTGGACGCTTTCAACCACGCGGGCGGCTGCCACGCTGATGGGGTTTTTGCGCGTGCTGCCGTGGGACGCTTCTACAGATGCGGTGCTTGACTGGCTAAAAAACGCACCGGCTTTTGCGCCAGCCGACACTGCCGCGGCTGAGGCCGCGCTACGAAAAATTGGAGCGCGTTTCTGGCGCGACGTGCCGGAAGCTGTTGAAGACTTGGCAGGCATCGCTGCTCAAGTTCAAACTCTGCGAGACGCCATGCAAAGCACGCGCTCTTTGGCCGATTGGCTGCAAAGCGTGCGCCTTGGCCTGCAAACCGCCGGCCAGTGGGAGCCGATGGCCACTGATGCAGCAGGCAAGGCGGTGCTGGCCGCTTTGCACCTTGAAGAAAGCATGGCAGCGGCGTTTAGTGGTCTAACCGACGAAGGCCGCAACCCGCGGATGCGCCTGCAAGACTTCACCAGTTGGGCCAACCAGGCGCTGGAATCGGGCAGCTTTGCACCCGCGCATCCGCCCATTGCGCAAGTGGTGATCTTGCCGCTCAGCCAGCTGCTGGGCCGGTCGGTAGCAGCGGTGGTGCTACCGGGGTGCGATGAAAACCGGCTGCCAGTCTCACCAGAGCCACCCGGCCAGTGGACGCCGCATCAACGGGCGCTGCTGGGCTTGCCGTCGCGTGCAGATTTGGCCACGGCACAGCGGGCCGCTTGGCGGGTGGCTTTGGGCCAGCAGCACCTTGACGTCCTGTGGCGGCAAAGTGAGCGCGGTGAGCGCCTGATGCCCAGCGGCTTCGTGCAGGAGCTGCTGCTGGACGCAGCGGGCCGCCCGTTAGACGAAAGGGAAAGCGCCGCCATCGATCCGCGTGTGGCGCGTACGCTGCCAGTTGAACCCACCCCGCAGCCCATGCCCACTGGCGCCGCGCTGCTCAAGTTGCGGCCGGTTTTGTCGGCCACCGCGTATGAAGATTTGCGCCGCTGCCCGTACCGCTTTTTTGCGCTGCGATTGCTCAAGGTGCAGGAGGCCGATGAACTTGAAAGCGAGCTGGGAAAGCGCGATTTTGGCAATTGGCTGCACGCCACGCTGCACATCTTCCATCAAGCACTTAAAGAGGCTCCAGCGCCCGAGATACGGGCGCGAGCAGCTATGCTTAATAGAGCGTCCGAGCAAGCCAGCAAGGCCCTCGCGCTAAGTGCCAGTGAATTCTTGCCATTTGCCGCCATTTGGCCCAGCACGCGTGACGGCTACCTGAACTGGCTTGCAAAGTATGAAGCCAGCGGCGCAACCTACAGCGAAGGCGAAGTCTGGAAAAACATGCCGCTGGGCGGCATCACCCTGAGCGGCAAGCTCGACCGGATTGACGTGATGCCAGACGGCAGCCATGCAGTGATGGATTACAAAACCGAAGCCCTTGAAAAAACAAAACAGCGCATTAAAAGCGGCCAGGAAGACACGCAGCTGGCTTTTTACGCCGCGCTCCTGCCCGACGACACGCTGGCCGCTGCCTACGTCAATTTGGGTGAGAAATCACCCACCCAGACGGTTGAACAAAAAGCAGTGGTGGACTTGCGTGACGATTTGATTGGCGGCATCGTCAGCGACATGAGCCGGATTGCGAAAGGCGCGCAGCTTCCAGCCTTGGGTGAGGGCGCAGCGTGCGAATTTTGTGCCGCTCGCGGTTTGTGCCGCAAAGACTTCTGGACCGCATGACAACGCCCGCTTACACCCACAACGGCCAAAGTATTTCGGCTGACGCTTTTTACGCCATCGCCTGCGATCCGCGCCGCAGTGTGGCGGTTGAGGCTTGCGCCGGCGCTGGAAAAACCTGGATGTTGGTGTCGCGCATGGTGCGTGCACTTCTGGCCGACATGCGCGCTGATGGCCAGGTGCAGCCGCAAGAGATTTTGGCGATCACGTTCACCAAAAAAGCCGCTGGCGAAATGCGTGAGCGGCTTTACAGCTGGCTGGAAGCGTTCAGCCAAGCCGACGACGAAACCCTGCTCAATGAACTCACCGTCCGCGGTGTTGATGTTGAAAATATCAGCACAACAGGCGTCGAGCCCAATAAAATCGGGCGCAAGCAGCTATTAAATCTATACCGCAGCGTGCTGGCCAGTGGGCGGCCGGTGCAGATCAGAACTTTTCACAGCTGGTTTGCGGCACTTCTTGGCGGCGCGCCGGTGGCCGCACTGCAGCAACTCGGGCTTCCGATAAATTACGAGCTGCTTGAAAACGATGGCCCGGCCAAAGCGCTGGTCTGGCGCCGGTTTTACGCGGCGCTGCTTGCCGCGCCTGAATTGAAAGCAGACTTTGAAGCCGTGGTTTTGGCGCATGGCCGCTTTCAAACCGACAAGGCGCTGAACAGCGCACTCGACAAGCGCGGTGAGTTTTTGCTGGCAGACAGCGCAGGTGTGGTGGGCGGGTCGGTGGTGCATTTTGCCGAGCAGTTTCCTGAATTTGTGGGGCTGAGCCACCCGGGCGATTCCATCGGTGAGGGCCACGCCAACCGCGCCTTGTTGTTAAGTGCGGCGAAAGCGCTTGGCGCAGCGTCGGCACCGACCTTTTCAGCCAAGGGCGTTGAGCTTGAAGCAGCCGTTTCCGCCGGAAGCATTGACAACGCACTGAAGGCGCTTTTGACCAACGACGGCACGGCCCGCAAGTTCGGTGAAAAGATCATCGGCATCGCGGCCGTGCGCGCTGCGCAAGAAGCAGCACTGCGCATCGCAGAAGCCATTGCCCAGATGCAGGCGTGGGACTACCAGCAGCGCATGACGCGACTGGCCAGATTGCTGCTGGCGGAATTCAGCGCGCTCAAAATGGCGCGCGGCTGGGTGGACATGAACGACGTTGAGCGCGCGGCCAGCCTGATGCTGGGCGACACGGTACTGTCAAGCTGGGTGCAAGAGCGGCTGGACGCGCGCATTCGGCATTTGATGATTGATGAGTTTCAAGACACCAATCCGCTGCAGTGGCAGGCCTTGTCCAGCTGGCTTGGAAGCTACGCGGGTGCCGGGGGCAGGGCGCCCAGTGTATTTTTGGTCGGTGACCCGAAGCAGAGCATTTACCGTTTTCGCCGCGCCGAGCCACAAGTATTTATCGCCGCGCAGGCCTTTGTGCAAAATGGGCTGCAGGGCGACTTGCTGGCCTGCGACCATACCCGCAGGAACAGCGTGGCCGTGATCAACGCGGTCAACACCGTGATGGGCGATGCGCGTGATGTCGATGGCTACGAAGGTTTCAGGCCGCACACCAGCGCATCGAGTGATGCGGGCAGCGTGCTGCGGCTCGAGCCCATTCAGAGGGATTCCGCCGCACCCGTCGAAGCGCCGGGCAACGACCATTGGCGCGACAGCTTGACCACACCGCGCGAGCTGGTTGAAGAAACGCTGCATACGCAGCAGGCGCGCCAAGCTGCCGCGTGGATTACGGCGCGGCTTGCCTTACCCTTTGATAAACCTTTGCAGCCAAAAAGCGTGATGGTGCTGTCGCGCAAACGCGCTGGGCTTTTGCCTTTGCAAGCCGAGCTGCGCGCCCTCGATATTCCAGCGCAAATCGGCGAGAAAACGCAGCTGATTGAATGCTGCGAAGTACTTGATGTGGTGGCGCTACTGGATGTGCTGGTTTCGCCCCAGCACGACTTGTCGATGGCGCGGGCGCTGCGTTCGCCACTGTTTAATTTAAGTGATGACGCACTGGTAAAAATCGCCTTGGCCAAGTCAGTCAGCCAGCGATGCTGGTTTGAATTGCTATTAAGTAATGAGCTGCTTGCGCCCGAATTTATTGGGCTAGGTGCCAAATTAGCTCAATATCGGCAGTGGGTGAACAGCCTTCCGCCGCACGACGCGTTACAGGCTATTTACGAGGCAGGTGACGTGCTGGCCCGCTTCGCCGCTGCTGCGCCCGCAGCGGCCAGGCTAAGCGTTCTGGCCAACTTGCGCGCACTGCTGCATGCGGCGCTGGATGAAGGCGGCGGACGCTATGCAACACCCTATGCTTTTGTGCGAGCGCTGAAGGCCGGCGGCCTGGAGGCGCCCAGCACGGCCGACGCCGACGCTGTCCGGCTGTTGACCATTCACGGCGCCAAGGGCCTTGAAGCAGATACGGTGCTGCTGCTGGACACCGACACAGCACCGCGCAATGCAGACAGCATGGGCGTACTCATCGATTGGCCCGCTGAATCCGCTGCGCCACAAAAGTTCGTGTTTCTCATCAGCGAAAACAGCCCGCCTGCGTGCGCCAAAACGCTGCTGGCCACCGAGCAAGCCGCCCGCCAGCGGGAAGAACTTAACGCGCTGTATGTGGCGCTCAGCCGTGCGCGGAGCACACTGGTGCTGTCTTCCATCACGCCGTACCGCCCCGCGCCGCGCAGCTGGTGGCAGCGGCTGTATGGGCTTGCTACTCCAGTTCCACTCGCCACGCCAGGCAGCCATGCGATTGAGACAAAAGTTCCGGTGGAATTCACATTGGCGGAACTTCCCGAGCTGCCCGAGCAGGTGCGGATAGCTCCAATAGATGGCGCGCGAGCTGTAGCGCAGACTGAAGACACAGACGAGGCCCGAATCGGCAAAACAATGCACCGCTTGCTAGAGTGGGGCGATGTTGACAACGCGGGTTTGCTGCTTCGGGCGGCGCGGGAATTTGCGCTTGGCGCTGAACAAATTGCCGCTGCCCAGGCCATGGCAAAGCGCATACGCAAAGGCGATGGCGCTTGGGCATGGGACCCCGCAGCAGTGCAATGGCAGGGTGACGAAGTTGAGCTGCTGGTGGCCGGGCAACTGCGCCGCGTTGACCGACTGGTGCAGCGCAAAGATGCTGGCCACGTCGGCCACTGGTGGGTACTGGACTACAAGTCCAGCCAGCGGCCCGAGCAGCAAACCGTATTGCTTGAGCAGTTGCAGGGCTACCGCAACGCAGTGCAACTGATTTACCCTGAAAGCGTGGTCAAAGCTGCCTTTTTAACCAGCACCGGTGGTGTGGTTGAGTTGCCCTGATGCAGATCAAAAGCGTAAAGTTATAGCATTAGTGCCTCTAGCGCAATAAAAACGGGCGCAAGCAGCTATTTAAATAATAGCGTGCCACTGCAGTGTGAATACATTGAGCAAGACAGAACACCCCATGCATATTCCGAAAAAATTTATTGTCGCCGTCATTGGTGGTGGCCCAGCCGGGCTCATGGCAGCAGAAGTTCTGGCTGCCAGTTCAGCGCAAATTGACGTTCGGCTTTACGACGCCATGCCGTCTGTTGGCCGAAAGTTTTTACTCGCCGGAAAGGGCGGGCTGAACCTGACGCATGCCGAGGACTTCGATCCGTTTGTAAGCCGCTACTGTGAAGCCGCTACCAGCGTGCAGCCGATGTTGAAAGCGTTTGGCCCAACCCAGTTGCGCGAATGGGCGCTCGGCTTGGGTGTTGAAACCTTTGTCGGCAGTTCAGCGCGCGTGTTTCCCAAAGACATGAAAGCCGCGCCGCTGCTCCGGGCCTGGCTGCATCGGCTTCGCGCTAGCGGCGTGCAGTTTTTTATGCGCCACCGATGGCTGGGCTGGTCGGACGATGGCGGTTTGCGTTTTGCAACGCCAACTGGTGAGGCGACCGTTTCTGCCGATGCGGTGGTGTTGGCACTCGGCGGCGGCAGCTGGTCGCGCCTGGGCTCTAGCGGCGCATGGGTCAGCGTGCTGGCAGAGCGCGGTGTGCCTGTCGCGCCGCTGTTGCCGTCCAATTGCGGCTTCGACGTTGCTACTTGGACGCCACATTTCACCAGCAGATTTGCTGGCCAGCCGCTGAAATCAGTGGCAATCGACTTCACCGATTCGCGCGGACGCTGCTTTGCGCGCAAGGGCGAGTTTGTGGCCACTGCCACTGGCGTGGAAGGCAGCCTGATTTATGCCGCATCCAGTCTGCTGCGCGATGAGATTGCCAGGTCCGGCAGCGCCACGTTCATGCTGGATTTGTTGCCCGATGCGGCTTCGGAAAAGGTGCTGGCTGCCGTCCTGCACCCGCGCGGCTCGCGCTCGTTGTCCAGCCACTTGAAGAGCCGCCTGAACCTGGAAGGCATCAAAGCGTCCCTTCTGCACGAACTTTTGACCAAAGAAGCCATGCACCAGCCAGCGCAGCTTGCGCGCGCTATCAAGGCGCTGCCGATCACGCTGGTGCGCGCGCGCCCAATTGATGAGGCCATCAGCAGCGCAGGTGGCGTGCCGTTTGCCGGACTGGATGCGCATTTGCGCGTCACTTCCGGCGCTCTGCCCATGCCGGTGTTTTGCGCTGGTGAAATGCTCAATTGGGAAGCGCCCACCGGCGGGTATTTGCTTACCGCCTGCTTTGCAAGCGGCGTGGCGGCGGGTCGGGGCGTTCTGGCGTACCTGAAGATTTAAGCGTTTTGTGCCTCTAGCCCAATTGATACGGGCGCAAGCAGATACTAAAAACATAGCATTTACCTTGCGGAGTTACATTTAGAATTACCCGTACGCGCTTGCTGCAAGGCCAGCGCACAGCCGCACCCGCTTACAATGTGAAGTAGATCTCGCACGCCCGACGTGCTCTGGTTTTTGACAATTCGATACCTATTATTCTGGAGTTTGCCGTGTTTATTTCTTCTGCTTTTGCCCAAACCGCCCCTGCAGCCGCTGGCGGAAGCGACATGCTTTCATCGCTCACGGGCATGCTGCCGCTGGTGCTGATGTTTGTAGTGCTGTATTTCGTCATGATTCGCCCGCAGATGAAAAAGCAAAAAGAGCATCGCGCCATGATTGATGCATTGGCCAAAGGGGACGAAGTTGCAACCGCAGGCGGTATGCTCGGAAAAGTCACCAAGCTTGGCGATTCCTATTTGACGCTTGAGCTGACGCAAGGCGTTGAAGTACAACTGCAGCGCAGCGCCATCGTGCAGGTGCTGCCAAAAGGCGCGATGAGTTCGGCCAAGTAACCACGCCCGTTACGCCATATCCCTGCACTTTTTTCGCTTTTTTTAAACGCCGCGCCATGAACCGTTATCCTGCCTGGAAATACGCCATCCTCGTCATTGCCCTGCTGGTGGCGGTGATTTATACGCTGCCAAATTTGTTTGGCGAATCGCCTGCGGTGCAGGTTTCCAGCAGCCGCTCCGCCGTCAAGGTTGACAGCACCACCGTCACGCGAATTGATGCTGCGCTCAAAGCCGCTGGCATTACGCCCGATGCGGTTGAGCTTGATGCTGGCTCGGTCAAGGCGCGGTTTTCCAGTACCGACACACAGCTAAAAGCCAAAGACGCAATTCAAAAAGCGCTTGCTCCTGACACGGGTGATTCACCTTACATCGTTGCGCTTAATTTGCTGTCGCGCTCGCCCAAGTGGTTGACAGCGCTAAACGCAGCTCCGATGTACCTCGGCCTTGATTTGCGTGGCGGTGTGCACTTCATGTTGGAGGTGGACATGCAGGCTGCGCTGACCAAAAAGGCTGAATCTCTGGCGGGCGACTTGCGCTCGACATTGCGTGAGAAAAACATTCGGCATTCGGGAGTCACGCGCACTGGTCAGGCGATTGAAATCAAGTTTCGAGACAGCCAGACGGTGGCTGCAACGCGCAACCTGATTCAAGAGCAATTCCCAGATTTGCAATCTGCTGACGCACCCGACGGCACCGAGTACCGCCTGACGGCCCGCATCAAGTCCGAGGCTGCGCGGCGCATTCAAGACCAGGCGCTCAAGCAGAACATGGTTACGCTACACAACCGCATCAATGAGCTTGGCGTTGCGGAGCCCGTAATTGCCCAGCAGGGCATTAACCGCATCGTGGTGCAGTTGCCCGGCGTGCAGGACACTGCCAAGGCCAAGGACATTTTGGGCCGCACTGCCACGCTTGAAATGCGCTTGGTTGATGAAAGCGCTGAAGGCCGCGCCGCTGAAAGCAACACCGGATCTGTACCGTTTGGTTCTGAGCGCTTTCTGGAGCGCGACGGCCGCGCCGTGATTGTTAAAAAGCAGGTCATCATCACGGGCGAGAGCCTGACCGACGCCCAGCCAGGTTTTGACTCGCAAAACCAGCAGCCCAAAGTTGACCTGACGGTTGACGCCAAAGGCGGGCGCATCATGCGCGACACCAGCAGGGAAAACCTGAAAAAGCGCATGGCGATCGTGCTGTTTGAAAAGGGCAAGGGCGAGGTATTGACCGCGCCCGTTATTCAAGGCGAGCTGGGCAACCGCTTTCAAATTTCTGGCTCCATGAGCGTTGCCGAGGCCAGCGACCTCGCACTGCTGCTTCGTGCCGGCTCTTTGGCTGCACCCATGGAAATCATTGAAGAGCGCACCATTGGCCCGTCTTTAGGTGCTGAAAACATTGCCAAAGGCTTTCGCAGCGTGGCATACGGGTTCGCCGTGATTGTGGTTTTCATGGGCATCTACTACGCGCTGGTGGGCGTCATCTCTGGCGTAGCGTTAGCGGTCAATTTGCTGTTGTTAGTGGCTATTTTGTCGATGCTGCAAGCCACCTTGACCCTGCCCGGCATGGCGGCTATGGCACTGGCTTTGGGTATGGCGATTGACTCGAATGTTTTAATCAATGAGCGAATACGGGAAGAGCTGCGTAACGGTGCATCACCGCAAGCCGCCATCCATACGGGCTACGAGCGCGCTTGGGGCACCATTTTGGACTCCAACATCACCACACTGATCGCTGGTTTTGCGTTGTTGGCGTTTGGCTCCGGCCCGGTTCGCGGTTTTGCAGTGGTGCACTGCATTGGTATTTTGACCAGCATGTTTTCAGCGGTGTTTTTCTCGCGTGGGCTGGTCAACCTTGTTTACGGTCGGCAGAAAAAACTCAAGTCAGTGTCGATTGGTACTGTTTGGCGGCCTAGCCCAGCTGAGCCGGTGTCGTCTACAGAGCTGGCGAAGCGTACAAACTAAAACGAATATGCAGCGTCAAGCTGTTTTAAAGTCTCAGGGGATTCGGGTCATGGAATTTTTTAAAATCGGTAAAGATATTCAATTCATGAAGCACGCCAAAGTGCTGAACGCCATATCAGCTGTTACTTTTTTGCTAGCGGTGTTTTTCTTGTTCAGTCGGGGTTTGCATTTGTCGGTTGAATTTACCGGCGGCACGCTCATGGAGGTGAGGTACTCCCAGATTGCTGACGTTGAAAAAATTCGCACCACCATTGCCGGCATGGGATTGACTGATGTGCAGGTCCAAAACTTTGGCACCGCGAGTGACATCATGATCCGTTTGCCGGCTCAAAAAGGGGTGAGCACAGCCCAGCAAAGCGAGAAGGTGCTGACGGCGTTGAAAGCGCAGGACAGCTCGGTGATACTGAAAAAAGCGGAGTTTGTCGGCCCGTCGGTCGGGGAGGAATTAGCCGCTGACGGCTTAAAAGCACTGGGTATGGTGGTGGTCGGCATCATGATTTACCTGGCGTTTCGTTTTGAATGGAAGTACGCGGTGGCTGGCATCATCGCGAACCTGCACGATATCGTCATTATTTTGGGGTTCTTTGCGTTTTTTCAGTGGGAATTTTCACTCGCGGTATTAGCTGCGGTGCTTGCAGTGCTTGGGTATTCGGTGAATGAATCGGTCGTGATTTTTGACCGGATACGGGAGAACTTCCGGCGGCATCGCAAGATGGACATCATGCAAATTGTTGACAACGCCATCACGTCGACCATCAGTCGCACCATCATTACCCACGCTTCAACCCTTGTTATGGTGCTATCGATGTTGTTTTTTGGTGGGCCGACCCTGTTTTACTTTGCGCTGGCATTAACGATTGGCATTTTGTTTGGTATTTACTCCTCGGTGTTTGTGGCAGCGGCAATCGCCATGTGGCTGGGTATCAAGCGCGAAGACTTGGTGAAGGTGTCGGCCAAAAAAGACGAAGATCCGAACGATCCAAACGCTGGTGCAGCCGTTTAATCCCCAAAATCACGTATAAACCGATTGTGCCCATCAGTTCTGTAGACCACAGCCACCTTGCATTCCAGGCGCGCGTTCTTTTTACAGACCGCGCATGTCAGGTACTTCCCGATTTGAACAAGGCCATGCAGGCGCGACTTCTGGAGCTGGTCAATATGACGGGCAACGCCAGGGACATGCAGGACCGGCGTGACGCCTTGCTGTCTTTTCAGTCGGGCAGCGCGAACTGGCTGGTGGCCGTTACCCGCGCTTGGCAAGCACCGCAGCCGGCAAACGGCAGCGCGGGTTCCCCGCTGGCAGCGTTTGCATCGACCAAGTTTGAGCTGGTGGACAACGACGTGATGGATGACCAGATTCTGGCGTCCAAACTTGCCCTGCGATTGCTTGATTTTGCGAGCTGGGAGCTCAACGATTTGCGGCTGCGCGTGCAAAACCTCGAGCAGATTTCCGAGCTGCCGAAAAACGACATACTTCGGCCTGAAGTGCTGGCGCGGCTCCTGATTGAGCAATGGGTAGCAGTCAAGCTTCCGCGCGCCACCTGGACTTTGGTGCAAGACATCGCGCAAAGCCGCCTGGCCGAGCAATTGCTGGTTGCGTACCATGCCGCCAACGAGTTTTTGGTACAAAACGGCGTGATGGCCGAAATTGATTTGCGGCCGCTGGTCAAACGCACGCCCTCTGCGGTGACTGTTAAGGGCGAGGCCGGAAATCCGGCGGCAGCTTCTCGGCAAAACAGCCTTGGTTCGGGCGGGCAACTTTCGGGTGGCCGGGTCGGACAAAGCGGCTCCAGCGCACCAGCCGGTTCGGGCATGCGGTCAGCGGCAGCTTCTGGCTCAGCGCGTCCCGGCGGCAGTCTGATGCGCCCGGTTGGTGCTGGTGGTGCTAGTGGTGGTAGTGGTAGTGGTAGTGGTAGTGGTGGTGGTGGTGGTGGTGGTGGTGGTGGTAGTTTTGCAGCCAACAACCAAAGTTCCAACGGTGGCGCCGTATACGGGGAGCGGCCAGGGTTTTCCAGTCCATCTCAGGGCGGCAGCCCGCAGGATGAAACCCGCATGCAAACCGGCACTACCCCGCTGGCACGTGCCCGCATGCGCGCGCAGGGCGTTATGGGAACGTTAAAGCGCCTCATAAGCAACCACGTGGCTGGTTTTAACGACACGCGAGCCAGCGCACCGTCCCCTCAATTGGCTCGGGCGCTCGTCGGCAACGGCGGAGCAGGGTTTTCTACCGGTGGCAGCAACACGCTGCAAATGGATGAGCCCGGTCAGTTTTACGGCACCGTGCATGTAGAGCAAGCCGCCAGCGCATTGCGCAGGCGGACTGTCGAGCTTAAAAAGGCCGCTTCTACCCAAAGCGAGAAGGCCACGATTGAAATTGTGGCGCTGATGTTTCAAGCTATATTGGCAGAAGACCGAATTCCTGCTGTGATTCGCGTGTGGTTTGCCCGATTGCAAATGCCGGTTTTACGCCTTGCGATATCCGAGCCAGACTTCTTCGGATCGCTTGAACACCCAGCACGCCAATTGATTGACCGCATGGGCTCTTGCGTGCTCGGCTTTAATGCCGACGTTTCGGGCGGTGCGCTTGAAGTTGAAGTCAAGCGCGTGGTGCAAGTCATTGAGCAGTATCCAGAAACCGGCCGCCGTGTGTTCCAGCTGGTCTATGACGAGTTTCAAAAGTTTTTGTCAAAGTTTTTGAGCGAAAAAGGCAATTCAGCGCGCGCCGTGTCGGTTGCGCAGCAGATGGAGCAAAAAGAAACCATGGCAATTCAATTCACCATTGAAATGCGCAACATGCTCAAAGACATCCCGGTGCGCGACGAAATACGCGAATTTCTGTTCAAGGTGTGGGCCGAGGCGTTGGCGATTTCTGCCATGCGAAGTGGTCCGCAGCACCAGGAAACGCTTGTCCTGAAGGCTGCAGCGGCTGACCTGGTCTGGGCGTCAAGCGCAAAGCCCGATCGCGCTGACCGCGCCAAAGTCATCGCCGATTTGCCCAAGCTTCTGCAATTGCTGCGCAGCGGCATGACCATGCTTGGGATGGATGCGAGTAACCAGGACGAAAACATCAAAGTCATCAGCGACACACTTGCCGATGCCTTCATGAGCAAGAACAGCGCGATTGCGCCTGAACGCATCGAGCAGATGGCAAAGCGCCTGACCAACCTTGAAGACTACTTGTCTGATGAAGACATCGGTGATTTGCCGCTCGACACCGATTCACTTGTGATGATGCTCGGTATGGACATCACAGATATTGAAGTCATCACCGATGGCGGAAGCCAACCGTCTGACGCCATGCGCGCTTGGGCCAATGAGCTGCAGTTGGGTGCCTGGTTCAGTCTTGACCACATCGGGCGGATTGTGCAGGTGCAATTTGCATGGCGCAGTGACCGCAAGCAACTGCATTTATTCGCTTCCACCGAAGGTCGCAATTATTTGATCCAGGCACGCCGTTTGGCTGCTTATTTGCAGGCTGGTTTGCTGGTACCAGTCGAAGAAGAAGCGCTGACGGTGCGTGCTACCCGCGACGCGCTCGTCAAACTGGAAGCCAATCCTGAAAGACTGCTCCACTAGCCCCGGCTCCTAGCCTGGTTTCTGACTTTATTGGATTCAATGCCCGATACGATGCGGGTCATCACACAGCTCATCCAGTATCAAAGCGTCCGGCTCTTGGCCAAAACTCCAGTAAACCATCAGCACAATGATTTTCAGGTCATCCAGCGCCAGAGGACTGTCGGCCGAGGCCATTGCCCGGTCTATGACGATCTCACGCATTTGCGGTGCCAGCACACCGGACGTGTCAAGAAAACTCACAAAACCCAAAGCGCTTGCGCCCAAATGGTCTTGCTCTGCCGGGGAGTAAACCCGCAAGCTGTTGGAAGATGGGATGAGTGCGGTGCTTTCAATAGTCGCTTCGGCGACGGCGGGTTGCGGCAAATAAATTTGCGTGGTTTGCGCAGCAGTGTTCAAGCCTTCGAGCCATATGAGCGCCGCTTCAATCTCCTCCTGATCAAATCCCGCCGCGGTGAGTTTTCTGCCCAGTTGCAGCGCCGCGGGGCAGGCATCGCCTTGCCAATAGTTTTCATACACGTACACCAATACTTCAAACATAGCTGCAATGTACCGCATTGAGCCGGTGCCGGATTTGGTCTGGCTGTACGCTTGAGAAAGTGGCTGCGACCGTGTAAAATCCGCCGAAAAGCGGCCTTATGTGCGAGACCGCACATACAAAAATCACACTGATGTTTAAACTAAATGTTTTATCAGCCTAGGCGTGTGGATCGTTGACTCACTAACGCTTAGCAAGGTGTGCAATGACAGTCTCGGTCAGTCGAAACAGCAAAATAAACCTTCCCAAGCCAGCTGCGGCGGGCCCAATGGCCAATGGTTTGCTCGCCGCTTTACCCCAGGCAGAGGCGACGCGCTGGATTCCGTTACTGGAAGCCGTTGATCTGCCACTCGGGTACGTGCTGTACGAGTCTGGCAAAACGCTGAGTCACGTTTACTTTCCCACCACCGCCATCGTCTCGCTTCTGTACGTGCTGGAAAACGGATCGTCTGCTGAAATTGCGGTTGTTGGCAATGAGGGCATGGTAGGCGTGTCTCTGTTCATGGGCGGCGGCTCAACGCCCAGCAGGGCGGTGGTGCAAAGCGCTGGCGCAGGCTACCGGCTAAATGCGCAAGCCATCAAAACCGAGTCTGACCGCTCAGGGCCAGTGCTGCATTTGCTGCTGCGTTACACCCAGGCGCTGCTCACACAAATGGCGCAAACCGCCGTGTGCAACCGCCACCACACTCTGGACCAGCAGTTGTGCCGCTGGCTGCTGCTCAGCCTGGACAGGCTGCAAGGCGATGAGCTGGTAATGACCCAAGAGTTGATTGCCAATATGCTGGGCGTGCGGCGTGAGGGCGTAACTGATGGCGCACTTAAACTCCAGGAAGCCGGGTTGATCCGGTACACGCGTGGCCGCATCAGCATTCTGGATCGGCCCGGGCTGGAAGCCCGCAGCTGCGAGTGCTACGCAGTGGTTAAAAATGAGTACGACCGGTTGCTACCGGTAAAAACCGCCACTTGACGTTGAAGTGGTTGGCCTGTGGATCATTGATCGAAAGCGGCCAGTGCTACGTTTATAGGAGCTGCTCGCGCCCGTATTGATTGGCAGGGAGTCATAAATGACTACAAATATACCTATGTTAGTGGTTTATTGACTAGAACCAGTGTGGATTTGGCGATAAGTGTGCCAACGCACAGACGGACCGGCCTTCTAGATGCACAGTGATCTCATTGGAACAATCTGCGCAGAACAGCAGCGGACTGTTCAACTGCAAATTTCAGCCGACGCTAGTAGTTTGCTGAACACCGGATGACTATTTTGCCCACCCCTCCCGCACTTAAAACAAAAACCCCGCCTTTTCAACCCAACGTCAATCAACTGATTGAGTTGCTGCCGCGTAAAGACAGGTTGCGGCTGCTTGCGCTGTGCGAGCCGTTTGAGTTGAACCTGGAAGACGTCTTGTGCGAACCCGGCAAGCCCGTGAGCCACGTGTACTTTCCCACCAGCGGCTTTGTGTCGCTGATTGCGCAAATCGATGGCAGCCCAGGTGTCGAGGTAGGCATGGCGGGCCGTGAGGGTATGCTTGGCGCGCAACTCGCTCTGGGGGTGTCGACTGCGCCGCTGCGCGCGCTGGTGCAGGGCGCAGGAACCAGCTGGCGCATCACAGCCAAAGCTTTCAAAGCAGAACTGGCCCGCAACACTCCCTTGCAAACCGCGCTCAATCGGTACGTGTATGTGCTGATGGCGCAGCTGGCTGAGTCCATTGCCTGCGTACGCTTTCACCAAATCGGCCCGCGGCTGGCACGTTGGCTGCTAATGAGCCAAGACCGCTCATCGGCCGACACTTTTATCGTTACGCAAGAATTTTTGTCCTACATGCTGGGGGTGCGCCGCGCAGGTATTACCGCCGCTGCTGGCGCACTGCAAAAAGCTGGCCTGATTCAATACCAGCGCGGGCGGCTCACAGTTATTAACCGCTTTGGGCTTCAGCACGCTGCCTGCGGTTGCTACGCGGCCGACCAAAAAAGCTATTCCACGCTGCTGTCGGGTGGTGTTCGCCCACCAAAGCCATCTCACAACACATAAAAAGGGTAGAAACAACGTGTTTCTTAAGTAGTTTGTGCCGATAGCCCAATGAATACGGGAGTAAGCAGCTATTAAATAAATAGCATTTTTGCTTGCGTTACCCATCGCGTAATAAACGGTGACAGTTCCCAATGTGTGCGTTAACGCACAGACCACCGCAGCCCCTGGCGCTCTAATTAACGTCGGTCTGACTTATGCAAGTACTACCAAGGAGTCCTTCTATGAAATGCCTATCCACTGTGCGGTTGACTAACCACACCAGCGTTACGCCTGCGGAAGCGGAATTGTTGAGCGTCCGTCCATACCCAGACCTGACGCACCGTCCAATACCTGCACCTGAACCGGATCCCGAGCCAAATCCAGGCCCTGACGCAGCTACGTCTAGCGGCTTCGGTCGCATTCATCCCACAGACTGGGACGCAATGTTTCTGGCAATTCAGAGGCGGCTTGAGGACTGTGTTGGTGAAGCGATGCTTACGATCTCTTCCACGGCGCTGAACGACCGACGCGTGGTTACCAAAGCGGTTGTTCTGGAATGCACACAAGACATGAGGCAGTTGCAGTCCGCATTAACTGCGGAAAGATTCAAGCATCAAAGCGGTCAAATCCACCGCAACCAATCACCGGTGTAATGCCCATGCGAGCTGCGCATCCGCCGCCTCGGTGTGTCATGACGAGTCGGCTTGATCGCCACAGTTTTGACGCAATGATTGGGGCCTACCAAACTTCGGGTGGCACCTCTCGAGTCGATGATTTCGCGTTGCTGCTGGAGCAACGGCAAAGGGGCAACTTCGTCAGCGTTGCCAAGCGCATTGTGTCGCGCGATATCTTCAGCTTTGAGTGGCAAGATGATTTCTGGATACCCATGTTTCAGTTCAATCCTGAAGATATGTCTATCAAGCAAGAAGCTCGCCGTGTGGTGCACGAACTTGCCTGCGTACTTGACAACTGGACGCTTGCGCTGTGGTTTACCCAGTCAAACGCCTGGTTAAAAGGCAGGCGCCCGGTGGACATGATCGACCGCAACTTTTCAGAAGTATTGGGTGCGGCCAGGGCCGACAGGTTTGTTGCTACCGGTCAAGAAATCCCTCGCTGCAGTGCCACTGTCAACAAGGGTCTAAAACAATACCCGGCTACGAATCGTGCCCGCCACATCGGCCAGCTTGGCCAACGCAACATCTGAATGCGCTGCATCAATGTCGATCACCACATAACCGATGTCGCCGTGCGTTTGCAGGTACTGGCTGGCGATGTTGATGTTGTTCGCGCCAAACACCGTGTTGATTTGCTGCAGCACACCCGGCACGTTGCGGTGAATGTGCAGCAGCCGATGCTTGCCCGGATGGGCGGGCAGGGCAACTTCAGGGAAATTGACCGACGACGTTGACGTGCCGTTGTCTGAGTACTTGACCAGCTTTTCAGCCACTTCAATACCAATGTTCTCTTGCGCCTCGATGGTCGAGCCGCCAACGTGCGGCGTCAAGATCACGTTGTCCAGTCCGCGCAGAGGGGATTCAAACCTCTCTTGGTTGCTGCTGGGCTCGGTGGGGAACACATCAATTGCTGCACCCAGCAGTTTTTTGGCCCTCAGTGCTTCGGCCAATGGCTCAATTTCAACGACGGTGCCCCGCGAAGCGTTGATGAGCACGCTACCCGGCTTCATTGTGGCTATTTGCGCTTTGCCGATCATCCACTGCGTTGAGGGGGTTTCAGGCACGTGCAGGCTGACCACATCGGACTGGGCCAGTAAATCAGTGAGTGCCGGGATTTGCCGGGCGTTGCCCAACGCGAGCTTGGTGACCACGTCGTAAAAAACAACCTGCATGCCCAGGCCTTCTGCGAGTACCGACAACTGGGTGCCGATAGAACCGTAGCCGACGATGCCCAGCGTTTTGCCGCGAATTTCAAACGAGTTGTCAGCCGACTTGAGCCAGCCGCCCCGGTGCGCCACCGCGCTTTTTTCAGGCACGCCGCGCAGCAGCAAAATAGCCTCTGCCAGCACCAGCTCTGCCACTGACCGCGTGTTGGAATAAGGTGCGTTAAACACAGCGATGCCTCGCTCTCTGGCCGCATTCAGGTCAACCTGATTGGTACCTATGCAGAAGCAGCCCACCGCGGCCAGTTTGTGCGCATGCGCAAATACTTCGGCCGTTAATTGGGTGCGCGAGCGTATACCGACAAAGTGCGCGTCAGCAATTTTGGCGAGTAGCGCGTCCCCGTCCAGCGCGCCGCTCAGGCGTTCAATATTGGTGTAGCCAGCGTCTTGCAATACCTTCACGGCAGACGGGTGAATGCCCTCAAGCAGAAGAAATTTAAGCTGCGATTTTGCAGTGGAAGTTTTGGTCATGCGAGCGCCGGTAAAAAAATCGTCTGGCGCAGTTTGCGCAAGGTAAGCACAAGTATGACGCAACCGCGGGGGCACTGCTGCAGCGGACACAACTTCCGGGGGAAATGGCGCGCGGGTGTTGACGGGTTAGCGCATCATGCGTTGATTGACGAAACTGCGTACCCCAACTGCTTTTGGCGCGACCAGCCATTGGATGCGTGATGCGGTGTAGGCCTGTTTGCCAACCGCCGCGTCAAACGACTTGTCAATATTTTGTAGACTGTTTACGCCTTTGAGCGCCGCCAGGCTCGTGCTGGTGAGAAGTACAGGCATCTTGTCGGCAACATCCGTGTCTGTTGCATAGCAGCCAACGGTTTCTGTGCCAGCGCTGGTGGCATCCATGATGAAGCCGGGCGTCGGGCTCATCCAGTCGGGAATGCGTATGGCGTTGCCGGCTGAGATCAAAGCATTTGGGTTGTTAGGGTTTGGCAGCAGACGCATGACGGTACCCCCAGCCTCGTGCAAAAAGCAGCACATATAAAAAGCCCTTGAAAGAGACGCAGACAAGAATATTTGCTCACCGACCTCAAAAGCCGGTCTTCCCACCAGTGGATTTTCAAGCTGCAGTTCCAGACGCCGCGGCAATGCCTTTAAAGCTGTCCAGCGCATCGGCCGACATTTTCAAATCCGTCAGGCACTGCTCACTCCGCCCTTACCGCAGTTGCCAGTCAACGCGCAGGTTCTGCGCGCAGCCTGATTGCCGCACCAACCGCTAGGGACGCTCTGCATAACTCCCTTCGGTCAGTGCTAGCGCGGGCTCGCGCAGTCTGCAGCGTTGTTTTTCTAGCCAATAGCCCTGCTATTGGCGTCAAAAAGACGCCTTGCAGCCCCTCCCGATCCGCGTAGCACAGCCCCGAAAGAGTTATGCGGAGCGTCCCTAGGAGCCTGGCTGCACGGGGGTTGCGCAGTCCAAGCTAACAGCTTGTACCGTCCTACCGGTGCCTGTTTCAAACACAATCAGATTGATCTGCCAGGTATGCCACGGATTGGCGCAGTGCTGCGCAGCGTGAGCTTTTTGGGGCGCTGCCGCGACGCCTTTTTCGCTTCTGTATTGCCCGCCTGTACAAGCTGGCGCACGACAATGTCGTGCTTTAAAAACTTGCCTGCGTTTCGGCTCGCCAGCACTTTAGAGTCGCGACCGAGTTTAATTATTGTCCGGTCAGCGGGCCAGTTTATGCCCTGCATTGCGGGCAGCGGCGTAACGCTGGCTTTATATTCGTCAACTCCGATTTGCTTTAGCGCAATACTGGCTCTGGTCAAAACTTGGCTGATGGTTTTTCTGCTTCCTGCATGCCAATCTGGCCAGTCTTTTCCATTGAGCACCACTTGCAACCTGTAAATGCCGCGCAGGTCATTTTTAGATGTAACAACCCTTTGGCGCTGCGTGTAGGCTGGGCTGCAAAGCGGTCAACCGAGCCAATGTAGTCTTGATAGCAAACGTGAAAAGCCGGCACAACAATTTCCCGGTTTGCTGCCTTTTCTTTGAAGGTCGATGCCCGTTTATCGCTGGTGGGCATGAGCTGCAACCTTCGGACACATACAGCTCTATGACGGGCGTGATGTTGGCGCTTGATGTGGCCGCGAATTGGCTGGTCTTCGCTGTAACGATACCCGCGGCACACATTAAAGCAGCTACTACGAAGGTATGTTTAAGCAAAACCCCGGTGTGCGGCAGCAACATGACAAACTTCGGCAGAAAGTGCCGATACGACTTGGTCGCGGGCTGCCGTTATTTTTTCGCGTCAAAGTCTAGTCTCGATATCTGCCGCCGAAGCCGCTGCCGCCGCCGCGTGGTGCTTTGTGGCCAAGTCGCCACGGACGAGACTGTCTTGCATCTGCCCGATATACGCAGCGGTAGAGTTGTCTGATTGATCCACCCGGTGCAGCAGTGCAGCTTGGAATTGCGTCAGCCGCTCGTTGACCGCGGTTGCCGCTGCCGCTTCGCGCTGTAAAGTGCCTGCATGTTGGGCTTCGATGAATTTGCGCAGCTCGGTAAAGCGGGAGGCCTCGGCCTTGTCCGCCAAGTCGCGCTGGGCGGTCAGCTCTTTGGTGTACCTTCTTGTCTCCATCAGGCTGGCGCTGTGCATGTAGAGCGTGGTTACCAGGAAAATTACAAGAATCGCCAGTGCTACTACCAGCATCACCAAACCCAGCGGCACTTGCATGGTCGTCATGCCCAGATTGATCGTGCTGGTGCGGGTGAACTCGTTAACGTTGAGCATGGCAAAACCCACCAGCAAAGCGATGGTGATGATTAAAAAGATAGTTCTTGCGCGCATGAGATGCTCCTTGAGTGACGTGTAATTAAACCTGAACAATCCGCAAAGTTCGTGCATCAGCATCGCTGAAAACAGCTGTTTTACCTGTGGGACAATGCCCAGCCGCACCGTCAGGCTGCGTATCAATTTGCGCGTTTGAAACCTGCCCTTTTGCGTTACCGACGCCACCCAGAACACAAACATGCAGACCATCATTGAACAAATCGCACGTGAAATTAAAGTGCATGCCTCGCAAGTCGAAACCGCAGTTGATCTGCTGGATGGCGGCGCTACCGTGCCGTTTGTTGCCCGTTACCGTAAAGAAGCCACTGGCGGGCTGGACGACATTCAACTGCGTGAACTGGAATACCGCCTGGGCTACCTGCGCGAGCTGGCCGAACGGCGTGAAGCCGTGCTGAGCAGCATTGAAAGTCAAGGCAAGCTGACGCCTGAGCTGCGCGTCGCCATTGGGTTGGCTGCTACCAAGCAAGACCTGGAAGATATTTATTTGCCTTACAAACAAAAGCGCCGCACCAAAGGCCAAATTGCGCGTGAGGCCGGCATAGAACCGCTGGCTGACACGCTGTTTGCCAATCCTTTGCTTATCCCGCTGGATGAAGCTGCGGCGTATGTGAAGCTTGAGAAAAACGAGCAGGGCGATGACTTCACCACCCCACAAGCCGTGCTCGACGGCGTACGCGATATTTTGAGCGAGCGCTGGGCCGAAGACGCTACGTTGGTGCAAATGCTGCGTGGCTGGCTGTGGTCTGAAGGTCTGTTCAGCTCAAAACTGGTCACTGGCAAAGACGAAAACGCGCCGGATAACGCCAAGTTCCGGGACTATTTTGCATATGACGAGCCCATTGGCCGCGTGCCTTCGCACCGGGCGCTGGCGGTGTTCAGGGGTAGAGGACTGGAGATTTTGGATGCGAAGCTGTTGCTGCCTGAACCGCCGCTGGGCGATGCGCCCGTCAAAGGGCCGCAATTTTCAGCCGGGCGCGCTACCGAAGGAAAATTAGGCCCTTTGGGGGGCAGCGAAGGACACGATAGTGCCAAGCGTGGGGGCAAGCCTGTGTCACTTGCAGAGGGAAAAATCGCGCTGCACCTGGGTTGGAGTCACAAAGCGCGCCCTGCAGATGATTTGATTCGCAAATGCGTGGCCTGGGCCTGGCGCGTCAAGCTCAGTTTGTCGTTGGAGCGCGACTTATTCACCCGGCTGCGAGAAGACGCTGAAAAAGTTGCCATTAAAGTCTTTGCCGACAACCTGCGCGACCTGCTGCTGGCCGCACCCGCCGGGCCGCGCGTAGTGATGGGCTTGGATCCCGGCATACGCACGGGCGTAAAAGTTGCTGTGGTTGACAGTACCGGCAAGCTGGTCGAAACCGCAACCGTCTTCCCGCACGAACCGCGCAAAGACTGGGACGGCTCGCTGTATACGCTGTCCAAGCTCTCGATAAAGCATGGCGTGAACCTGATTGCGATTGGCAACGGCACGGCCAGTCGTGAAACCGACAAATTGGCCGCAGATCTGGTCAAAATGCTCCAAAAAGGCTCAAAAAATGCATCAAATGATGCTCTAGACCAATCAAACTGGGCGCAAGCAGCTCCTGATTTCATAGTAGAAAAAGTTGTGGTGAGTGAGGCTGGCGCATCGGTCTATTCCGCCAGCGAGTTCGCCAGCCAGGAAATGCCCGACGTGGACGTCAGCCTGCGCGGCGCAGCCAGCATCGCGCGTCGCCTGCAAGACCCATTGGCCGAGCTGGTCAAAATCGACCCTAAATCCATCGGCGTAGGCCAATACCAGCACGACGTGAACCAGAGCGATTTGGCACGCAGCCTGGACACCGTGGTAGAAGACTGCGTGAACAGCGTCGGCGTAGACCTGAACACCGCCAGCGTGCCGCTGCTGGCACGGGTGTCGGGTTTGAGCCAAACGGTTGCCAAGTCAGTGGTGCGCTGGCGTGACGCAAATGGCGCGTTTGCAAGCCGTGCAGACTTGCTCAAGGTCACAGGCTTGGGTGCTAGAACTTTTGAGCAAAGCGCAGGCTTTTTGCGTTTGCGTGGCGGGGCCAATCCGCTCGACATGACAGGCGTACACCCTGAAACCTATGCCGTGGTCGAGCAGATCATGCGGCACACCGGCAAACCCATTGCCGAGTTGATGGGCCGCGCCGACATGCTCAAAACGCTGAAACCAGAGTTGTTTGCTTGCTCCAAGTTTGGCGTGATCACCGTCAAAGACATCTTGCTAGAGCTGGAAAAGCCAGGCCGTGACCCGCGCCCCAGTTTTAAAGTGGCCCGCTTTAACGACAGCGTGGAAGACATCAAAGACCTGCGCGAAGGCATGGAACTGGAGGGCACAGTCAGCAACGTAGCCGCCTTCGGCGCGTTCATCGACATTGGCGTGCATCAGGATGGGCTGGTGCATGTCAGCCAGTTAAGCCACAAGTTCACCACTGATGCGCGTGAAGTGGTCAAAACAGGCGATATTGTGAAGGTGAGGGTGACCGAGGTCGATGTGGCGCGCAAACGAATTGGGCTGACGATGAAGCTGGGTGAGCCGCCAGCACGGCGTGATTCGCCTAGAGACAATCGTTTTGAGGGCTCGCGGCCTGGGTTAAATCAGAACCAAAACCGCAGCACGCAAAATGCTCCGCAGGTCGTGCCATCAGCCATGGCTTCAGCTTTTGGCAAGCTGGCAGGCATGAAGAAATAACCAGCCCGCCAAAGCTCGGTGTCAGCGCTATGGCTTGGGCACCACGACAATGGTGTTGCCACTGGTACCAGTGGCACCGCTAGACCCGGTGCGCCCGGTAGCACCGGTATCGCCCGTGGCTCCCATTGCGCCAGCACCGCCCGTTGCGCCGGTGCCGCCGGTGCTTCCGGTAGCGCCTGTGTTGCCAGTGTTGCCCTGATTGCCCTGCGGACCCATCGGGCCGGTACATGCGCCCAGACCCAGTAGTGAAACTAAAAGAAGTGAGGTGGTTGTGATTTTCATATCGATTCCTGTTGGTTGTGTCAGTTGCCCCAAAGCGAAGCCCGTCAGACATCTCAATGGGAACACGCTGGACGCCAGGCAATGGTGGGCGTTTGCCTTGCAAGGCGGTAGGACAACACTGCGGTTGCTTCTGGCCTGTCTAGGCGGGAATTGCTGCCCCGTTGTCTCCTAAGATCCGAACTATGCAAGCCCTCCGCATTTACGCAGGCCCTAAAGCCATGCGGCACATCGCCCAGAACGGCTTGCAGCCGCAAGACGTTGGGGTGGTGCCAGGCGCGGCGGGTGGCCCCAAGGGTTTGATACTTGGGCCGCTGGATAGGTTTATTTTTGGCGATTGGCTGGCGCAAACAAGCCATGACGTGCATTTGGTGGGCGCGTCTATTGGCGCTTGGCGCATGGCTACGGCTTGCCTGAATAACCCGGTAGCGGGGTTTACGCAACTGGAGCATGACTACATTCGGCAAGACTACGCGCTCAAACCGGGTGAAAAGTTTCCTTCCGCCGACACGGTGAGCGAGGACTTTGGCCGCAAGCTGGCCAGCTTTTACGCGGGCAAGGTGGCTGATGTACTGAGCCACCCGCGCTACAGGCTGCACATCATCACCTCGCGGGGGCGGCACATTTTGCGGCGGGAGCGCAAACTGGCTACACCTCTTGGCTACCTCGGCGCTTTTCTAAGCAACGGCGTTCACCGCAAGGCCATGGGCGCCTGGCTGGAGCGGGTGGTGTTTTCAAGCCAAAAGGCTGCACTGCCGTTTGATGCACGCGACTACCGTACCCGCCAGATTGACCTGCTTGAATCCAACTTCAGTCCCGCGCTGCAAGCCAGTTGCTCGATACCGTTTGTACTGCGCTCAGTGCGCGACATTCCCGGTGCGCCGCAAGGTGCGTATTGGGACGGCGGCATTACCGACTACCACTTGCACCTGAACTACCCGGCGGCATCAAAAGGGCTCGTTCTGTATCCGCATTTTCAAAAATCAGTCGTGCCCGGCTGGCTGGACAAAAGCTTGAAATGGCGGCACAAAGCCACGCCGTTTTTAGACAACATGGTGCTGCTCGCGCCCAGCCCGGATTGGGTCAAAATCCTGCCCAATGCCAAGCTGCCAGATCGTACCGACTTTGCCCGTTACGGGACTGATTTGCAGGCGCGCGTCAAAGCCTGGAGCACTGCTGCGTCAAGCAGCGAGCAACTGGCTGATGAATATCAAGAGTGGTTGTTAAAGCCTAATATGGGCTTGGTTGAGCCGCTTTGAGTTAAAAATCCTGAATTTAGCCATCATTTGATGGCACGATTCTGTCTAGGAAAGAGTTTACTTATGGAAGCATTTGCAGTCAGAGACTTGCGTGAGCATACGGGTGAGCTGGTGCGTAACGCTGAAGGTGGGCAACTTTCGGTGGTGTCCAAGCACGGCAAGCCGCTGTTTGTGGCGGTGCCTTTTACCGATGCGCTGCTGTCTGCGGGTGTGTCTGTGGCGCTCGCCGACAAGCTGGTGCAAAGCGGCGAGTTGTCCGTAGCTTCGGATGCCAAGCTGTCGGGGTTGCCGTATGCGCGTTACTTGCAGCACTTGGGGGCTATGGCATATAGCCTGCTGGATGAAAGCGCACCACTGGCCGACGAGCTGTCTTTGCTGACCAAACCATAACGCAACGCCGTGCAGCTTTTGGTGGCCGACGCTGGCCCGCTGATAGCGCTTGCGGTAGCTGATGTATTGCCATTGGTGGTCAAGCAATTTGAATTCTGCGTACCCCAGGCTGTGTTGAACCAGTGTTTGGCTGACCCTTATGCACCCGGCGCGGATTTGATACTTGAGGTGTTCAACGGCGCAAGTTTCACCATCATCCCTGAAAAGGCGACCATGACTCTAGACAGTGCTTACGCCATGGGTTTAGGGTCTGGCGAAGTAGCGGTTTTAAGTTATGCCCAGCAACACAGTCAAGTTGCGCTGGTTGATGAGCGCCGCGCACGGCGCGTTGCTCAGCAATTGGGTGTGGCGGTCGTGGGCAGCAGTGCAGTACTGGTTGCGCTCAAGGCATCGGGAGCGATGGCCAGCATTCGCCCCGCCTTGGTGGCCTGGTACAAGCATGGTTATTTTTTGTCCCCCGCGCTGCAAAAGCAATTGCTGGCGGCGGCGGGGGAGTCAACTTAACTTAACTTAGCTTTTTAACCAACACCTGACTCTTGCGGTCCCAGTTGTACTTGCGCTTGCGCGCATCGGGCAGCCAAACGGGGTCCATTTGCACAAAGCCGCGTTTAATAAACCAGTGCATGGTGCGGGTGGTCAACACAAAAATGCTTTGCAAGCCTGCGGCGCGCGCGCGTTGCTCAATGCGCTTAAGTACTTTTTCGCCATCGCCCTGGCCCTGTGATTGGGGCGACACGGTCAGTGCCGCCATTTCCGCAGTTTTAGCTTCTGGGTAGGGGTACAAAGCTGCACAGGCAAAAATCACGCCGTCGTGCTCAATGATGGTGTAGTTGTTGGCATCACGTTCAATCTCGGTGCGGTCGCGTTTGACCAGCGTGCCGTCTTTTTCAAACGGCTCAATCAACTGCAAGATGCCGCCCACGTCGTCGGCCGTGGCTTCACGCAGCTCCTCTAACTTTTCATCAATCACCATGGTGCCAATGCCGTCGTGCACATAAATCTCCAGCAGCAGCGCGCCGTCCACCGCAAACGGCAAGATGTGGCTGCGCTCAACGCCCGATTTGCAGGCCTTTACGCAGTGTTGCAGGTAAAACGCCGTGTCGGTAGGCTGGGTAGCGTTGGGCAGTTGCGCAAGCAGCTTTTCAGCTGCAGCAAGCGGCAGCTCGGTGTCAATCGGGTTGTCATCGCTGGCGGGCAAATCGGGGTTTATTCGGATGCCTGCAATTTCAGTCAAAAATATCAGCTTGTCAGCGCCCAGCTCAATCGCCACACTGGTGGCCACTTCTTCCATCGTCAAATTAAACGCTTCGCCTGTCGGCGAAAAGCCAAACGGCGACAGCAGCACCATGGCGTCAAAGTCCAGCGTGCGGGCGATGCCCAGCGTGTCGACCTTGCGTACCAGGCCAGAGTGTTTGAAGTCCACGCCATCAACAATGCCTACCGGGCGCGCGGTGATGAAGTTGCCTGAAATGACCCGCACCTTGGCCCCGGCCATCGGCGTGTTGGGCAGGCCTTGGCTGAAGGCTGCTTCAATCTCATAGCGCAATTGGCCTGCGGCTTCTTGGGCGCTGTCGAGTGCCACTTCGTCGGTAATTCGCATGCCGTGGGAGTATTTGGCTTCATGGCCTTTGGCAGCCAGCTGTTCATTGACTTGCGGCCGAAAGCCATGCACCAGCACAATCTTTACGCCCATACTTTGAATCAAAGCCAGGTCTTGCGCAATGTGTTGCAACTTGCCCGCAGCGATTGCTTCGCCAGCAATGCCAACGACAAAGGTTTTACCCCGGTGGGTATGGATGTATGGCGCAACAGAGCGAAACCAGGGTACGAAGGTGAAATTGAAGACGGCTGACATGGGCGTACCCTGGGCTTGAGAAAAAAATGAAAGTGTAAGGCACGCAGAAAGTGTCGTTTCAGGGCTGCAAGTAGCTGCTTGCTCGAATTGGCACTTGCGTTAAATTTAGGCGCGGGTTATCTTCAAAAACGATGGAAAAACTGATTGCTGGATTGTGGGGTTGCTTTTTTGGCGTCGTCTTTATCATGCTCGCCGGATCCGTATTTGCTTATGCACGTTCACTACGTCGAATCGCATTGAATGCCGCGATGGCTGCGCTGGCATCAGCCTTTTATGTGGTGGCATTTTTGGGTGGGTTGCCCGTTGACAATCCCCAGACGCTGACCATATCCCTGGCATTTGTCACCATTATGGTTTCAGTGTTGTTGACGTACCTGTTGTTCACTTTGTTGGGTTTGACGAAGTCGCTGCGCATACGACACGGCCTTTTCGCTGCGCTGTGCAGTCTGTCTCTATTAGCGCTTGCAAGCGGCTGGCAACTGTCGCCAGGAAATTTTTTAATGGTGGGTACGGCCATGGCCATCCTGCTAGGTCTTGTTGCGCTGGGTGTGGCGTCAAAAAAAGCCTGGTCGGATGACCGCTCAAATTGGGCGGTTGTATTTGGTATTTGCTGCGTACTCGTAGCGCTGACAGGGCTAAGCGCCATTGCGCATGACCGCGATCAGGTGAGCTTGTGGGTACAAGCCATCAGTGCCTTGGCGGCGACACTTTACATGGTCACTATGGCCGGTGTGATGTGGTCGCGCTATGCGTATCTGATTGAGCTTCACAAGGTCATGGCTTATGGCCCAAGTTACGACCCTGTGACGCGCATGCGCTCCCACCAGGAGACAGGTCACATGGTGGGTGCAATATTTAAGAGTTTTAGGGACAAGCCGCAGCCGATGGGTGTTGTAGTTTTGACGATCGCCAACTTGTATGCACTTGAGCAGCTTCATGGTGTGCCTGCAGTGAATCACGCGCTGTTCATTTGTGCAGTACGCCTGCGGCGTACGGTGCCCAGTTATATCCAGATGGGTCGGTTGGGGACTGATGGCTTTGTACTGGTGATGCCGCATTGCAAGGAAAGCAGAGATTTGATCAATATTGCCAAGGCTGTAGAAGCGCGTCTGCGGCGTTCAGTTTCATTAAATACCAGCCGCGAAGCCGCTCGTCTGGAAACAGACAGCACGCTGTGGGTGGCAAATATTGGCGTAGGCGTTCTGGTGGTGTCCAACCCGGAGTCAAGGGGTTCAGACGCAGTTGCGATGGGCCGGCGCATGTCTCGCACAGCCATCAGCTATGCGAGCCGGATTGCCTGGTTTGACGAATCAAGTGGCGAACCGGTTGAGTTGCCTGATAACCGCTTGTTGTAGGTCCCGATGACTTGGGCGTTGATAATACTGAGCTTTGAACTTTAAGCGCGTGTCATCAGAATTCACATCAGCTTTGCACATCGATTTCCCTGAATCTTTGCCCGTATCTGGCAAGCGCGAAGAAATAACCGCCGCCATTGCTGCCCATCAGGTAGTGATTGTTTGCGGCGAAACCGGCTCTGGCAAAACCACACAGCTGCCCAAAATCTTGCTTGCGATGGGGCGAGGCAAGATCAACTACCCTGCAGGGCAGCGCGCCAAACTGATTGGTCACACTCAGCCACGCCGCATAGCGGCATCCAGCGTAGCCAAGCGCATTGCTGAAGAGCTGAAAACACCGCTGGGCGAGGTGGTCGGCTTCAAAGTGCGCTTTCAGGACCGATTGAGCCGGGATGCATCCGTCAAGCTGATGACCGACGGCATCTTGCTGGCTGAAACTCAAACTGACCCGCTGCTGAATGCATACGACACCATCATCATTGACGAGGCTCATGAGCGCAGTTTGAACATTGACTTTTTGCTTGGCTACTTGCGCCAGTTGCTGCCGCGCCGGCCCGATTTGAAAGTCATCATCACGTCGGCAACGATTGATGCGAATCGATTTGCGGAGTACTTTGCTTCTGCTAAAGGCTCAGCCCCTGTGATCATGGTCTCGGGCCGTATGTTTCCAGTTGAGCAGCGATATCGGCCGTTTGAAGAGTCCCGCGACTATGACCTGAACGACGCCATTGCCGATGCCGTCGATGAGCTGTGGTTAAGCCCGCACAACGCGGGCGACATTCTGGTGTTTTTGCCAGGCGAGCGTGAAATCAGGGAAGCGGCTGACCACCTACGCAAGCATTTGGCACACAAACCCTTGATTCGCAACGCCGCGGTATTGCCGCTATTTGCACGCCTGAGTCCGGCCGAGCAAGACGAGATTTTTGCCCCGCACAACAACCGGCGCATCGTGCTGGCGACCAATGTCGCCGAAACGTCGCTGACCGTGCCCCGGATTCATTTCGTGGTCGATCCGGGTTTTGCGCGGGTCAAGCGCTACAGCTCCCGTCAAAAACTCGACCGACTGCATATTGAAGCGATCTCGCAGGCCAGCGCCGATCAGCGCAAGGGCCGCTGCGGCCGGATCGCGGCGGGCAGCTGCTATCGCCTGTATGCGCAGGCCGATTTTCTTGCGCGCGACCCTTAC
>ENA-OFCE01000103-OFCE01000103.1-metagenomes-genome-assembly--contig:-NODE-103-length-64565-cov-6.214587_pt1 | contig 64565 bp, 53 predicted proteins | sample MGYA00153388_OFCE01 | MGnify analysis MGYA00153388
AAGTCGGGGGTTGTGCGCCGCACCCGCCCCGAACAGACTGAGCCGGCTAAAAGTTCGCCATAGCTAGCCGGGGGGTTAGCTTTGTATCAATTCTACAAAGGGGTTCCAATGTTTTCGAAGATCTCGCTGCTCAAGCCGCTGGCCTTGGCCGCTCTGCTGGCTACTGCCGGTGCCTCGCAAGCCGCCATCACGGTGTTCACCTCGCTGGCCTCCTTCAACGCCGCCACGCTCGTCCGAGGCACTGACACCTTTGCGGGTTTCAGCATCACGGGCACCACGCCAAGCCCTGTGACGCGCAACGCCGGTCCTTTCACCTACACGGCCAACGCGAGCCCGGCGGGCACCTTCTTCGGCGGTGGCACCACGGCCAACCCCTTCCTGTCGACCAACGAAGCCACTGATTTCATAACCTTCTCCGGTTTCTCAGCCGGCGTCGCCGGCCTGGGCGGCAACTTCTTCGGCAGCAACGTCAGCGGTCTGTTTGCTGCCGGTGGCGTCACGCTGACGGCTACCGATGCCAGCGGCACCGTCACGCAAACCATCGCCAGCGCGACGGAAAGCAGCTTCTTGGGCTTCGTGTCCAACACCGGCCTGCTGTCGGCCACGGTGACTTCGGTGCAGCCTTCCACCGGGTTCCTCTGGCCCAGCGCCGACAACCTGGTGCTCGCCACCGTCGTGCCGGAACCCGGTACCTACGCCATGATGCTGGCCGGTCTGGGCGTTCTGGGCTTCATGGCCCGTCGTCGCCGCAGCTGACGAGCGCATCGGCCGCGGCTGCTTGCCGCGCGAACAGAGCCTCGGGAAGCCGGGGCTTTTTTTCGTCTGACGCGGCCTGCGCTGCATATTGGCATGCAGGGCAGGCGAAGGCGGACCATCACCAACAGCCTGGCGATAGCAGCGTCCCGGACGGGCACCCGCGCGCACCCGTCCGGCACCGTGGCCCACGACTTCACCGAAAGCCTGCCCGAGCCAGTGCGCTTCTTGGCAGAGGGCCGCGGCGACCAGCCCCCGCTGGCCCGGCCCACGACTGGTGTCGACATGCAGATACACAAGCCCGCAGTGAAGCACATCAGGCATAGAGCCGATTGCTGAAGCAGGGGCCAGGCCCGACTGTCCGGGCCGTCAGGACAACAGTCTCACGGACTGTTTGTACCGGAGCTCAGCCTAGAATCATGTCTTTCGTCAGACCCTCGGAAGCTTGGCAGAGTGGTCGATTGCACCGGTCTTGAAAACCGGCGGCTCGCAAGGGCCCGTGAGTTCGAATCTCACCGCTTCCGCCAAATAGCTAGTATTCATGCGGGTTTCTGGCTCTTTTCGATGGTCTTCCCACCATCCAAACCACCATCCCGAAAATGCACCCCCGTGACCGGGCTGTAGCCCGGGCCTAATCGACACAGCACACGGCGCCGGGTTACCGTGCTTCGATGAACCCGCACTTCACGCCCTGGGACACAGAGCACCGGCCATGTTGGCACTGCCGCGACTTCCGGGGACTGATCTACGGGGGGAGCGCCGCATGCTGCGGCAGCGTCACCGGCCCCTTGGTGCGCTCGATGCCCCAGCACGGGTGCAGCGGCTTCGAGCGTGAAGTCGGCACCGACGATGAACCCGACACCGTGCCGGCGGCGCTCACGGCCCCGGCCGCTGCGCGAGTGCTCCAAGCAGCCCGGCAAGTTCCAGGCTAGCGGCTTCGTCGGCCTGGGGCGTCATCCGGGCATCATCAAGCTGTACCAGCCGCAGCCGCATCGCCTCAGTCACTTGCGCCGCCTGGGCTGGCGCCAGGGCTCGGGCTATTTCTTGCAGCCCCAGCGACAGAACATTGATCCGCGCCGCCAGTGTTTCCGTGGTTGTCATCGCATGCCCCTCACCAGCACCGTGCTGGCATGCCGACATGTTCAGCGGCGCCACGGCCGGCGTAATCCACCGGGCGGGTGCACCCACTACTTCGGGGGACGGGGTGTCACACCTTCGGGGGCTGCTGCCCCGTCACCGCCCCGCGAGCGGGCTGACCCTGGGCGAACCTTGGCACAACCTTGCTATCGCCCGTCACCGCCTCGCGCGCGCGCATTTGCCCGCCAGTCCCACGGTGCCACCGGCTCGGCATCAGCCCACAGCCCGCGCCGCTCGGCCTTGGCCTCCGCTTCCATGTCGGCGTACCGCTGGCGACGATTTGGCGGCAGTTCCTTGGCGTAGCGCCTGAAGAACCAGGCTATACCAGCCCGGACCTGCTCTAGGCCCGCATCAGCACCGCCGACCAGCACCCGGCAGACCTCGCGCCGGTATCGGTCAATCTTGCTGCACTCGGCCACGGCCTCACGGCCCGCCAGCAGCTCGGCCAGGTGCAGCTTGGATGCTCGCCCGAACGGCTGCCCCAGTTCAGGGGCGTCGATCCCATCCAGTCGAATCTTGTGCTGGCGGTGCTCGGAGTCCAGCAGCGTGATGGTGTCGCCGTCATGCACCCCCACGACGCGGCCCTCGATTTGGTGCGTACCGGCTTGCGCACTGGCAACCAAGCCGACAAGCAACAGCGCCGTGATCCACTGCATCGCTGGCGCATCGAACCTGTTGCGCCGCGCAGAGATCGGTGTCGCCGTCACGGCAGCTTCGAGGGTGTCGTCGGCGGTTTGGCGGCGGCTTTGGACCGACGGGGCTTACGGACCCGGTACGGTGGCGGCGGCTGATATGTCCCGAGCGTTGGCGGCTGGCCGGCACGACCGACTTCCACCGTCTCGGGTTCAATCGAGTAGTCGGCCGACGAACCGATCGAACATTCAGTTCCTGACTTGCGTTGCGGCCGTTTCACGATTGCTTTGCCTGCCTGCACATGCAACCGCGACTCGGGTCAGTAGTCCCGCGCATGTGTACTGCTGAAGACACTCGCAGCATCCTGCGCGGATGCAATGGCATGGCGCACCTCTTCGCTCGTCAAGTCAAGCACTCGCAGCCTGCCCACCGCCTCGGCCACGGACTCGATGCGCCGATAGGCCCCAGCGTGGGTTTCGGCGTAAAGCGCCAGCCCGCGCAACTTGGGCAGCGCGTCGGCCAAGTGAAGGCTGTGCGGATCCACCAGATCGGCCACCAGCTTGCCGTCGGCAGCGGTAGCAAAGAAGATGAAGTCCGGGCGAACGATGCCGTACTGCTCGCCCGACAGGTAAGCAATGCCCAGTGACGACTGCCCCGGTTGCTGCGGGTTGCGATACCAGAAGCTGAAGCCTTTGCGCTTCATCTCGGCTTCGACCACCGTGGTTTCCCAGCTGTTCAGCTCCGCCGGGTAGGCGCCCTGGGGATCGCACAGCAGGTGGTGCTTGTAGGTAGGCAACGCGGTTTCGACATCGTTCACGCGGACCTTGGTGGCCTCGAATCGGCCCACCGGCTTCACCAGGTCAACGTCCTGCGGCTCGGCACTCATCTCACGCACCAACCGATATGACTCTTGGCGGTCGTGAGACAACTCCTTGATGGCCGGACCGTAGGTCGCCAGCCAGGACTTAGCGAGCTTGTCCGCTTCGGCGTCGAAGTGCGGTTGCACTTCCGTCACCAGCCCGAGCGCCGCAACCTGCACACGGCCCGCAACCAAGGCTTCCTCGAACTCGTCGGCATCTTCGGGCTTGGCTGCCCTGTAGGCCAGAGCGTCCACATAGGTGCGTGAAATGTCCGGGCTGAAGATGCGCGCCGCGCGCCGGTAGGCGTCGTCGATCACCGCCATGTCAGCGTCCTCCAAGAACTTGTCGAAGGTCTTGGCCCTGCCCCGCAGATCGGCTATCACGGTCTTGCCGTCCACGGTCATCACCGCTTTGCGCTTCGCCTCGATTTTGACCTTCTCGCTCTGCTGCAGGCCGTCCAGCACGTCGTGCATGGCCGCATGTGCCAGCTTGCCGGCGCCCGCGAGAATGTCGTCTGATGCCAGCTCGTGGGCCAGTGCCGTCAGGCGCCGGGCGGGCTTGGCACCGCGTTGGGGGCGGCTCTGCGACGGCAGGCACTCGAACAAGGTCCACACGGCATCGCTGGCCGCCGGGTTGGGCTTCATCTCCACCGGATTGACCAGCACGCGCCCTGGTGGTGGTGGTGCGGTGTCGTCGCCTTTCAACAGCGCATCCACGACCTTGTTCACGGTCGTGGCGTTGAATTTTGGTAACAGGCAGTCGACCGCATTTAGGCGGTCGTTGCCAGGGATGCGCCGGGCCAGCGGTGATCGCACCATGCGGCCAAGCAGTTGCGTGATGTGGGTTTCGTCGCTGGCAGCGCGGAAGGAGATCATCACTTCGGCGCGTGGGCAATCCCACCCAGTGCTGATGGCGTCTTTAGCCACCAGCACGCGCACCCAGGTCGACTCATGCACCCGTTCAGGGGTGATGTAGGGCACTTGCCGGTTGCCGTATTGCTGGGTGGTGTGGTCACCCAACACATGCGCCACGCTGCCGGCTGGCAGGTCGGGCCATTGCTGGTAGATCGTGTCCAACGCGCGGCCAATCTCGTTGGGGTCAGGGGTGTTCGGCACCTGCAACACCATCAAGGGCAGCACGGTTTGCGGCTCTTCCTGCTGGCGGGCGTACTCGGCCCAAGCGTCGGTACAGGCCCTCAACTTGTCGGTGGCGCGGCGCACCAGCACTGTATCGAAGTCGCCCACCTCGTCGGGCATGTCCAGGAGGATGGTGTCCTTGATCAGGCCCGACTCCTGGACCTTGGCGGCATCCACCACCACATCGGTCAGGCGGTCGCGTTTCAGCGCGCCATCCATCGCCTTGTTGAAGCGTTCCACCGTGGCCGATATGCCCCAAACCACCGGGATGCCCGGCACGCCATGCGCACCGTTGATCAGCCGCTGCACGATGGTGCTCTTGGCGGTCAGGTTGGCAGCGGTCTGCCTGCCCATGCCGCGGTGGGCCTCGTCCAGTACCAGGTACAGGGTCAGGCCCGGGTCCTCTATGGTGTTGCGGATGGTGTCCCACATCGTGTGGGATCGCAGGTCTGGGCGGGTTTCCGGCAGCAGCGTGCCGGCCGTGGCGTCGAATTCTTCGGGGTCGTGCCCGCGCACCAGCAGACTGTTCTTGCCCAGCTTGTGCGTATTCAGGAAGTAGATCTTGCCGGCCTGAAGCTTGGCTTGGTTGAAGGTGTTTTCCACCACCACCATGTCGGTGTGGCGGATACGGTCGCTGGCCTCCATCAGACGAAAGCGAGTCTGCTCGTTCAGTGAGGGGTCGTCACTGAACCAGATCACCACCGCGCCCGGATCGGCGTCGAAGCTGTAATCATCGTCACCATGGAACAGCGCCTCAAGCGCAGCTGCGGCCATGACGGTCTTGCCCGCGCCTGTCACGGCGGTGAGCGAAAAGGCATGCTTTTCTTTGTCTGCTTGCCATCGTTTGCGGGCCTTCTTCAAGTTGGTCAAGGCGTCCCGCACCGCGTCGGCCTGGTAGTCCTTCAGCGTGAACTTCATCGCTCAATCCCCATTCGTGAAGCTGAAGTTGGTCAGGTATGACTCGTACAGCCGGACAGCTTCCACCCCGTCGGGCAGGCGGCGGGCCAGGGCCTGAAAGCGGCGGTCGTCGTCGGTGACGATGTAGGCGATGCGCAAGCCCGGGGTCTGCTGAGTGGCCTTAATGAAGGGTGTGGCCGAGTCCAGCTCCACCAGCAAGCCGTAGGCGTCCATCACAGCCCAGCCTTCTCCAGGAAGCTTGTCGATGCGCGAGCCTCGACTACCAGCTCGAAGCCACAGCAGCGGCGCGATCCGCTCAAAAGCCCGGTTGTGGCTGATCGAGATGGGCGCTTCGTACGTCAAGGTGAAGAACTCGGCGTTCTCCTCAAAGCCGTCGGCCATTGGGAAGGCGTCAGTAAACTTGTAGTCCCCGACAACTGACTGGCCCTCATGTGTCTTGCCAGTAATCGCAGCCGCGACCCGTGCCCGAGTGATGTAGTCGCAAATTCCCCACTGCTCCCACTCTGCGTCGCCCGCCCTAAGTCCACGCTCTCGCAATTCCTTCTGCTCGTCCGCGCCCACTTCATTGTTGGTTACCGATATGCACTGGCGCCGCCCCATGTCTTGGCGATTTATGCGCATAACCGCGTGCGCGGTAGTTCCTGAACCTGCGAAAAAGTCAACGACGACGGCGCGCGGTTTGTCTTGCACAAAGAACCGCAGTGAATCCTCCACCGCGTAGAGGGCCTTTGGAAACGGGAATCTTCGGCCTGGAACCAGACTGCCTAGAAGTTGCGAGCCAAACAGCCCTGCATCATGAGCTGGGCTCGTCCACACTGTTCTCGGCCTTGTGATGCGCGTCGCCCCTTCTCGATGCCTCAAAATTAGGGCGCCAGCTTCATCCGTTCCAAGGATTTCGATTTCGCCAGCGGCAATTCTGCGCTTCTCGGCGGATCGCAAGTAGTTGACTGTAATTCGTGTACCTGTAGCGTTTAGCTTGGCGGTTCCTTCCGTAAAGGCCCGTCGCACACTTTCTGGGCCAAGCTGCCACGTATTCTCAGAGCCATCCGGCCGAAGAGGCCACACTGCCGAGACGCCGCCGGACGGCGGCTTGACGCTCGCTCGATCTGCTGCAAGCGGCATGGACTCGCCCACCGAGTGGAGTCGTCCATCATCGCTTGTCCATATTGGATAAAACAGGTTCGGGCGTGCTGTCCGCGCGCTATTCGATCCCGTCCGCATCAGTGAGAACCAAATGGGCGACGTGTTGCGCTGCGGGACTCCGTCGCCAGAGAGAGCAGCCGAGCGGACAGCAGACTTGCCGAATTGCACGACGTACAAGTACTCCTCGGTGCGGGTAAAGGCATCCGGCCTTGCAACACCGGCGCGAGGATTGATAACAGCGGTCACCATCTGCATTCGTCCGTCGGGAAAAACCTGCTCCAACAGTAGACCCAAGCGCAGGTACTCCTTCTCGTCGATAGTGACGATCAGCACCGAATCGTTGGGATTAAGGAGTTCCTTCGCAACGAGCAATCTCCGCTCCATCATCGCCAGCCACTTGCTGTGCCGATAAAGGTCGTCGCCCTCGACGTAATCGTTGTTGTATTTCCAATCCTTGGCGCCTGTGTTGTAGGGCGGGTCAATATAGACGGCATCCACCTTGCCGCGATGCGTATAGGTCAGTGCCTTGAGGACGTGGTAGTTCTCGCCATTGATGACGGTGTGATACGGCTTGTCGCCGCCGCGCTGCACCTTGCCTGTACTGACCAACCCCGGGTGAATGGTGTCGCGGAACTCGGCCACTACTACCAAGTCCGCCACCGCCACTGTCGCCGACTCTGGAACCGTTGAATTCAGAAGCTCCAGGTCCGCCATCTTGCCGGCATCAGTCCTGCGAATGGCCCTGATCTGCCACAGCCGCGGGTCACCCCTTTTTGCTGACCCGCGCGGCGGCAGCACACGCACCTTGTCGCCCTTACGAATGGAGCGCTGTGGCAGTTCCACAGCCTCAGGGCGGTGGCGCTCGAAGTTCAGCCCAAATGGCAGCCGTGACGAAAGCTGCGCGTATTCCTGGTCCAAGTCCTTGCCCAGTTGTGGGTTCTTGGCCTTGGCCTCGGCAATCAAGATAGTCAATCGGGACACGCGGGCTCCTGTAGGTCTTATGACGGCTCTGACGGCCGGCGGGTTCGGTGGGCGGCCGGCCCCTGCAGAGTGTCGCAGGGCGCGCATGCAGTCCGCGGGCCGGATTGCGAAACAGATTCACCTTCCCAACCCCAGCTTGTCAGCATCCCAAAGCCTCCCAGACACAAGCCCCAGCCACTTGGCCGTCCCCTGAACCCAAATGTTGACAAGCTTGTCGTGCCGCGTTCGCAGCCGGTCGAAGGTGGTCTGGTGCATGCCGGCGGGCTTGGGGCCGTGCCCGTGCGCTACGCCCGCCGGCCACCCAAGCTTCTTGCGGATTCTGTCGGCGCGACTCAGGGCGCGGTCACTGGCCGACTCATTCTGACTGGCGTAGGCCAAGCCCTTGCACCTTCGGCAGGCGAACAGTCGGCCCGCACCGTAAATCACAGCCACACGACGGCTGCAGTCGGGGCAGGCGAACCAGCGGCGGTGCCCACCCAGGGTGCAGGCCGTTGACTCCATCCAGATCGTCTGGCTGATGGCCTCGGCAGCGCGTCCGTGTGCGGTGTAGTTGTAGGAGAGGGCGATGTTCCCGGCCTCAGCACGCACGCCGATCGTGGCGCGCACCCGGTTGCCCACCGACCACTGCCAAGTGCCGACCCGACCTGGCGTCAGCAAACCGGCCCGCTGCAACCGGCGGATGTCCAGCGGCAGTGAGTCCGCAGTGGTGCTCTTGCCGGCGTAGCCTGGCCGACGCCCGCTACCGCGTCCGCCCAACATGGCCTCCCGATTCTCCCGAAATCATCAGGCACCTTGAACCAAGGCGTTGACGTGCTGAGACGGCAAACCGGCCGCAAACCCGCAGCCCGCTTAGGTTTTCGAGTGAATTGGATTTGTGGCGCAGAGTCACGAAAATCTCCGCTCAGGTGCCGCGCCGAAGCTCTTTCAGCTTCAGAAGCATCGCCAGAGTGCGCTCGAACTTCCGATCGAGGTGGGTTTCGTAGCGATTCAGCTTCTCAAGGCGGTGCGCTTGAAGCCCTTCGCCCAGGGTTTGCGCCCTGATCGCCGCGTGACCGTATGCCTCCACCGCCGCCTGGCGGCAGTAGGGGAGCAAGAATTCGTGGATGTGCTTAGACAGGTCATCTGCGGTGGCGCTGGCGTCGCCCTCGTCCACGCTGTTGGCCCAGGAATCGGCGCTCTCCTGCGTAAGGGCACGAACGGCGCGGTTGTACGCACGCGCGCCGCCCCGGTGAAGGATGCGTGATGCCACGAGCGCCGCCTCCAGGTCAGCATCGGCTTCGGTCACGCGCTTTTTGGCCTGCTCGGGCGTCAGGCGGACCACCTCAGCCAGCTCGGCGGAGTGGTTGAGATGCGTGTCACGCATGCTCGGCTCGAAGGGCAGCGCCGCACGCGCCGGACCGTCCGGGTCCAGAGGGCGGTCGTACCTAGCTTTCGACACCGCCAGCAGGCCACGATTGATCGCCGCGCCCTCGGCGTGCAACACGCGAACCTTTCGCCAGATCGCGCCCGCTAGTTCTTCGACCAGATGCGCCTCGGTAGGGCCGGCGGGCTGGTGCTCGACTACCAGCGCTGCCAGCAAGCCGCCGAACTCGACACCATCTTCGTGGGCCAGCAGGATGTGCCGACTGAGCACGCCGTGCTTGATGGCATTGAAGCGCACGTTCGAGTATCCCGATGATGGTGTCGGCGCGGCTACCGGGGCCAGCGTCGCCGGGAACAGGATCACTTCTGAGGAATCAATGGCGGTCGTTTGCATCGTCGTTTCCCTTTACGAGTCGGTGAGATCAAGAGTCCGGTTTTCTAAAGGGAGCCCAGCAGTCCGGCGTGTCGCGCGATGAAACTGGCAATCTCGTCGTCGCGCTGTTCCTCGCAGCGGAAGATGATCTTCATCAAGCGCTCACGGGTGGCGTTGTGCATGCCCTTCGGCCGCGCCCAGCCCTTGCCCAGCTTGGCCTCGGCCTTCTGCTGCTTGCGCCACGCGCGGCCGCAGGCGTCTTCACTCTGGCTGTAGTAGCCCACCCGGGCGCATTTGCGGCAGTAGAACCCGCCGCGCCGCAGATAGATCACTGCCACCCGCGCGTGGCAGTGCGGGCACCCAAACCAGGGCCGGGTGCCGCCGTAGGTGCATGCCGTTTGCAGGATGGGCACGCGCTGCACGCGTGGCTCGCCGTTCAGGCTGTAGTTCAGCACGGCCGTACCTTGCTCGATGCGGTATCCGATCGAGCCGGTGTGCTCGCCCGTGTGCGAGTTGGACCAGGACCAAGTGCCGGCGTACCCGTCCCACATCTTGCGGCGCTTGTGCCATTCCCGTACGTCCAGGCGCATGCACGCCTCGGCCTTGCCCTTCTCCGCCGGTCGCCCGGCCCCCCATCGCATGCCACCTTTAGCCATCGGGCACCCCCACAGATTACGAAAACATCAAGCAAACCGAAACAACGTGCAGGCCGACTAAACATCAGCTCGGGCTGGCCGCTTAGGCTGTACGCGCTCACCAGAAAGCATCAACTCGCGGCCCAACTTCTCCGCCACCGCCAGGCGCAGGAACTCACTCCTGCACCCGCGCGCAGGATGACGTGGCCGTTCACTGAGTAGCTCATCTATCGCCGCCACCATGTCGGCCGGCATCGTGACGACAAGCCGCACCACCGGCTCGCCCATGAATCGCCTGCACATACTCATGTCAGTGCCTCCTGAGTCTTGAAGCCTGGGCATCGATCCGCCTGTGCCGTGTGCGCCGGACCTAAAGCCGGCCACGCGATGCCGAAGCCTTCGGCCTGGGTCCGCAGCCCGGCCGCGACCGGCTCCAAACAGGTGCGGCGCCGGGTAAAGTGTTTGCAGTCCACGCACTTGCGCGCGGCCGCCTCGGCGTCGGCACGCAGTAGCCCGCCGTCGAATTCCATGATCGCGGCCCGTTCCTCGAATGCCTCAGCGTCGGCGGCGCGCTCGGTGTCCAGCAGCGCCAGCAGTTCCGGCTTGCAGGCCAGTAATGACGTGCGCAGTTCATCCGACAGCATCGATGCGGGCGATACCAGCAGTTTGTTGGCGGCCGACTCCAATGTGAACCCGGCCGTACGCGCATGCTGGAGTAGGTCGGCGGCGCCCATCAGATTGACTCCATGTCGGCGCGTCCGTGCTCCAAAACTAACCCACCACTCCCACCATACCCACCACGCGCCACGCCGTGCGTGTGCTGCCCAGAGCCCACCGTGGTGGGAGTGGTGGGTTTGGTGGGTTTGTTTTCAGTCGTCGGCGCGTCGCGCCTGACGATCCACGTCGTCAGCCCGCGAGACATGGTGCCGCGCTCGAATCGCAAACCCTTGATGCGTTTGCCGACATGCCGCTCGATCCAGCGCCCGACGATTCGCGGGTTTGTCTTAGAACCCTGCCCGCCGATCTCGTCCAAGGCTGCATGCAGATCGTTGCCATCAACACCGCGCGCGACGGCGCCCGCCACCGTGGCAGCGACGCCCGGAAACTCAGCGTGCCAGGCATGCAACAGCGCCGTGTGCTTCGTCGTCTCGGGATCTTGATCGAAGGCGGTCTGGGCAGCCTGTAGCGGGTCGTCGAGTACCGGCAGGTCGGAATCACCGGCCTGGGCCACCAGTGTCTTGATCCAGCAAATCGGCTGCCGCACGAGGTCATCCCACAGCTCGAAGCTGGCGGTGCGGCCGGTGCCCAGCTTGGGCCTGCCGGCTGTGATGAACGCCCGGATGATGGTCAAGGCCGCCACCACGTAGTGCATGCGGTCGCTCTCGATCCGCTGGGCGGGGTCGAAGTTGAAGTCGCGTGCATAGGGCTTTTCGGACTGCGCATCAAGCCGGGCCAGGAAGATTCGCCGGCAGGTGTCACCGGTCAACCTCAGGTTGTTGCCGGTGGCAATGAACTGCGCGCGGTTCGGCAGCGTGGCTGTCTCGCTCACGCCGAGGATGCGGTCGCTGAAGGTGCCAGCCGTGAGGAAGGCATCCAGCGCAGCGCAGCCCAACGGCTCGCGCACGTTGTCCCACAGCAGCACACGCGCACCCTCGCGCAGCGCCGCGAATAGCCGCTTGCGCGTCTCGGGGTCGTCGTCTGCAGGGGGCAGCACCGCCGGGTCGGTTCCGGTGGCCAGGATGCCGATGCAGCGGGCCAGCAGTGTCTTGCCGGTGCCGGCCGCTGGCGCATCCAGGGCGATGCCGGGCGCCGTGGGAAGCGCCGCACGAATGGCAGCGGTCAGCAGCCCATGCAGCACCACGCCGCGCGCCACATCGTTGACCAGCGGGAACTGCGCGAACGGCCGCCACAGGAACCTCAGTGCGGCCAGGGCGTCGGCCGGCGTCGGGTTCACGGGCACCCTGGGCGGCTTTGGGTCGTCACTGAAATACAGCAGACCCGACTCGCCGTCGTGGCCAGGGATGTCGAGCACCGACCCGTCGGCACGGAGCGTCGGTGCCGTGACCACGGCCACCAGCGTCTTAAACCCACGTTCACCGTGCTTTGCCAGCACCGCACGCGCGACACCTACAGGTGCGTCCTGGGCCGTTTCCTTCACGTCGCCCTCCGGCGTCACTTTCACGGAGTAGAACTCGCACACCCGGCCCATATGGTCAACCAGCCAGTCCGGAGATACCGGCCGCGCCCGGCCCATCGCCACGTAGGCAACAGCACCTTCGCCGAAGTCGAAAAGCTCGCCACGGTCGCGCAGCACCTGCAGCACTGCATCGGTGGTGGCGATGCGCAGGCCCGTGCCCACTTGAATGCGCGCCGACTGCCGCCGCAGCTCAAAGCGCATGCCGCCATGCCGGTGCGAGTAGAGAAACGGCCGTGTGCCGCTCTTGAGGTTGACCACGGCCACACGTCGATCATGGTCGGGGTCAAGCGGATCAGCGAAGCGCGTGTTGTGCCAGCGGTCGGCGTGGTCGAGCACGTCGCCGACACTGACCCGTACGCCGTCGGCTGCCATCAGGATGAAGTCGCCCATCAACACCGCGTGTTCGCTGGCGCGGCTCAGCACGGCGCGGGCCTTCTCTTCCGGGATGTTGCGGGCCAAGGCCAGGGCTGGCGCATGTTGATCGACCCACACCTCACGCTGCAGCTTGCACCGCGGCTTGATGGCGTCGCGGCTCTCGCGCTTGCGCTTGTTGGCGTTCTTCTCATCGGCGGGTGTCACCGCGATGGCCGACAGATCGAACAGCGCCGCCGCGTCGCCATAGACGTGCGCCAGTTCGGCCGGCCGCTGGATGCCGTCCTTCAGAATCGGCGGTGCTGCGAAGTCCAGGCGTTCAGGCTGCCACACCGATGCGTCAACCAGGCAGCGGGCCAGCGCCTGTCCGGCGGCACCCACTTCGTGCCAGCCCATCCCAGCCGCGCACAGCAGCGTCACCAGCCGCGTGCCTGCCTCGGGAATGGCCGATGCGTCCGTCACCGGGACGTAGAAGCGATGCCGATGCAGGCCCGTCAGTTGACGGTCATCCGGCGCCAATAGGCCCGCACTGGCCGACGGGCGCCACAGCATCGGCGCACTGGCCAGGGCCGGGCAGGCATCGATCAGCCGCTGGCGCAACTCGTCGCGGTCGAGCGCACCGTCGGGCGTGCCATCGTGGTCGAGCATGAAGATGCCCGGCCCCTTGGGAAAGGCGAAGTTGCGCCGCGTGCGAGCCAGCACGCCGAATTCGGGTTCTTCCCGGTCGGCGGTAGCGATGCGCAAGGTGTCGGTGGTGGCCATACCCCAGCCGACTGCCTGGACCGACGTAAGCGCGGCCAGGGCGTCGGCCAGCTCGTGCAGGTCGGCCACTGCAGTGCGTTGCGCCGTACCGGCGGTCATGTTCGCCACCGTGGTCTTTGTGAGCGTGCCGTCGGCGTCCAGGCCGAAGACCTTGGTCAACATCTTTGGCGTGGTTGACGTGTATGTCGTGAACTGCAGCCGGCTCATATGGAAGCCCCCACCTGCCGCGCGAAGCCGACAACCGCGTCGAGCGAGTCCAGATCCCGCGTCAGGCCCCACCGATGCACGATGAACGTGCCTTCGGCCGCGAGCCTCAGTTCGTAACCGCGAAGTGCAAGCTCTGCCGCCAGCGTGGCGCGCCGCTTTTCCGCCAAGCGCTCCGACCCATCGGAGAGACATGCAGGCGCACCCGTTCCCGGCCCGGGGCCGTAGTCGTTTGCAGTCATGTCGGCCCCCTTAGACGGCGGGGGCCGTGGCGCGCTTCGCAGCCGCAGCCGTGGTGGCGTTCGCGGTGCGTTTGCTGCTATCTACTGTGCGTTCAGCCCGAGAGCGGCGCAACTTGCCTACGTTCCAGGTGGCGACTCCACCGTGCTTGTCCGGGGCCGGCAGCTTTCCGGTTCTGCTCCAGCGCCAAACGGTCGGATCACTGACGCCTTCCAGTCCTGCCACTACCTCCAATCGGACGCCGGCACTGTCGGGCAGTCGGTCGAAGTGTTGCAGTGCCACCGGGATGGGCAGCGACTCTTTGGGCTTGCTTGCTTGCTTGGTACTCATGAGACCTTTCACGGTTGACGTTGAAGAACATCGAAGTCGTGAAGCCTCAGCAGCACCCCTAGCCCTAGAGGTTCAGGGTCGGGGTACATTTACCGTTGTCTGGCTTGCCAGTTAGACACGGCGCTTCGGCGTCACGAGGGCTGGGCGCGGATGTTGGTAGCACCGCGTTTCAGCCCTCACCTCTTCTGCACTACGAATCATTTAGTGCACTGTCGGTGCATACAGTCTAACTATTTCCATCAAGGGCTTAGGCGTCAAAGAGCATGAATTCGCACCGGGTCCCCTTCTAGCCTTAACCGACCTGCTGCCATATTTGTCGTGTGGGGTGCGGGCGTGCACGTCGGATGTAGCGATCTTAGGGCGGTGCAGCTAGGTTTTCTGTGGGTGAACCTGTGGACAGCCGGTGGAGCGCGCGGGATATGCCCTGGCGCACGCCCCGTTCTTCATGACTGGCGGGCTTTACTGTGCTGGCGCGACGGATACCCTACGGCTTGAGAGCCGCCGTCAAACTTGTAGACCTCCACGCCGTCCTTGTTGTTCTTCAGGTACTCGCTGGCGATGCTCGACCAGGGCGGCAACTCGCAACCATCGTCGTGCATGCGATAGCTGCTGGGGATCGCTACCTCGGCCAGGCGCTTCATGGACATGTCCATGAGTTGCTGGGAAGTGCCGTTCAGCCTCTCCAGCTCGAAGAGCGCCGTCCGTTCTTGTTGCGCTCGAAGCACTCGTGCTTGTGTTTCAAGAACTCGCTGGGGATGAACTGCGGGCGGTACTCGTCCTTGTTGTCGAAGCCGTAGAACACCACGCACTGACCAACGGGAAAACCTTGATCACCTTGTCGGCGAACTAGAAGGGAACCTCCTCGATCAGCGGCACGTCCTGGACGTTGTCGATGTGGTGCATGGCCTCCCGACTCAGATCTTGTCAGGCTTGAGACGCCTCACGCGGCTTTTGGGGCGATGCGGGAGTGCAGTCAGGCCGCTTGCTCTGCAGGTCGATCACCTTGCCTTTGGCTTCGACGCGCGCCAGGAACTGCGCCCAGTCGGCCATCATCGTGGCGCGCCGGGCCAGCATGTCGCCACGCCTGTAGGCGGCTTCGACCTTGTCGCTCACGGTATGCGCCAACGCCATCTCTGCCATCTCGTTGGGGTAGTTGGTGCGCTCACTTACCCAGTCGCGGAACGTGCTGCGGAACCCGTGCGGAACAGCCGGAACACCCATGCGGCGCAGCACTGCGGAGAGAGTCATGTCGCTGAGCATGCCGCCGCGCGCCGCCGGGAACACCAGCTCAGTGCCGGCCATCCTGGGAAGCGCCGCCAACAGCGCCAGCGCCGGCTCCGACAGGGGCACACGGTGCTCCTTGCCCGCCTTCATGCGTGATGCCGGCACGGTCCAGACTTTTGCATCGGTATCAATTTCGGCCCAGGTCGCGCCGCGTACTTCGCCACTGCGCGCGGCAGTCAGGATCACCACCTCCAGCGCACGAGCACCCATGCCCCCGGCCGCGCGCAGCTTGACCATGAATGTGCCCATGGCGTCGATAGGTAACGCTGCATGGTGTTCACGGTTGTTGACCTTCGATGGCCGTGCCAGCAGCGTATCCAGCCCATCTTTCCAGCGCGCCGGATTCAGGCCCTCGGGTCGATAGCCCGCTTGCATGGCATAGCTGAGTACCAGCTCGATGCGGCCCCGCAGGCGCACCGCCGTCTCGTTTGTGGTCAGCCAGATCGGCCGCAGGACTTGAAGGACATGCTCCTTGTTCACGTCGCGCACCAGCAGATCACCCAGCACCGGGTAAGCATGCTGTTCCAAGGTATTGCGCCACTGCTGGCCGTGCTTGGCGTTCTTCCAGCTGGATTCATGCGCCTGCATGTATGCCTCGGCCGTCTGCCTGAAGGTGAGCGCCGCCATCACGGCCGCACGCATGGCGCTCTGTGCGCTGCGCTGCTGCTCTATCGGATCAACCCCTTGCCGGATCAGGTCGCGGGCCTCACGGGCCTTCTCGCGCGCGCGGGCCAGGGTGACCTCGGGGTAGTTGCCCAGCCCCATCTCGCGCCGCCGGCCGCCCACCATGGCACGCAACAGCCAACTACGGGCGCCAGTCTTGGTGACATGCAGCGTCAGGCCCTGCACCACACCGACGAAGTGCAGGCCGGGCTTGGTGATTCTGGCCACCGTCAGAGCACTGACTTCTTCCGCTACCTTCGGCATCATCTTCTCCTGAACCACCGACCCACCATAAAAGGCAAGATTGGATGATACGGCCTGATCCGATGTAATGCCGTCCTTGTGAGTTTTAGCTAGGACGATCGGTACTTGATGAACCGTCCTGCACCGGCCCGAAGTTCGATTGCGGGGGACACCGCTTCCGCCAGACCACGGCCAGCAGTGTCGTGCCCAGCGCCAACGCCAGCAGGCAGGCGCTGACCCACCACCAGACCGGTTGCGGCCACGACAGCACCGCCAAGGCAGCGATGGCGAAGACGATGCCCGCGACGCGACCGCCGACCGGCGCCGCACCGCCTGCTCCCGCAGCGAATCGTCGCAGCCGCGAGGTGACGGGCGCCTTGAGCCGCAGCGCCGGGGCCTCGACCAAGCGGTGCGACAGCCATGCGAACAGCAGCGTGAGCGGCAGGCACAGGGCCACGGTCACCCAGGGCGTGTCGACGGGCGAGACCACGCGCACGAGTTGCTGCACCGGCCAGCCGTAAAGGTAGACGCCGTACGACAAGTCGCCCGTGTGCTTGCTCAGGCGGGACAAGGGGTTGTCGAGCGTGCCCAGCCAGACGATCGCGTAAGCGCCGAACGTGGCCAGGGCCGCGGCGGTGTGCCCGTTGACTGCGGCCAGCACCACGACGGCAACGCAGCACAGCGCCACCCCGGTGCGTACGCCCCATGCCCGCACCGCCAGGTAGGCCACGGCACCGCCGGCGAAGTAAGGCAACGTGAACGACAGCGCGGCCAGGCGGTCGTAGGCCCCGCCCGAGAGTCGCGTGGCCAGCGTCAAGCCCACCAGCGCGAGCACGGTCACCAACACGCTGCGCCGCAGCAGCAGCCACAACGCCAGCAGCAGCAGGTAGCTCAGCACCTCGGCGCTCAGCGACCACAGCGACCCATTGACCACCCGGCGCATGGCCTCGTCGCCTTCGTAGTTCCACACCCCGGGCAGCCAGGCGTTGGAGCACAGGCAGTCCAAGGTCAGGCGGATGTGGTGCAGCAGTTCGATGTCGGCAAAGTACGCTGCTGCCGGCAAGCTGCTGCCTGCGGCGCCGAGGGCCAGCGCCGTCACGAGCACGCAAGCAATGAAGCCCGGGTAGATGCGCAGCACACGGTTGACTGCAAAGCGCAGTGCATCGCCTTCGCGGTCCAGCGAGCGCGACAGCAGGAAGCCGCTGATGATGAAAAACACGTAGACGCCGCCGACGCCGGCGTAGGCCAGCCACTGCGACACCGGGTCGCCGGGGGGCACGCCAGCGCGGCTGTACATGGCGTGCGACACCAGCACGAGCAAGGCCGCCGCCAGGCGCAGGCCATCGAATCCAGGGAACGCGGTCATTGCCGCGGCGATTGTGCGCGGTGACCTGGCGTGCCATGCGAACGACCGCGAAGCCAGGGCCTGCGTCCAGCCTGCGCCCTTTCACGCGCCGGAGATGCGCCGCTGATCCAAGCGCCCGGCGTCAAGTTTCGAGTTGTCGCAGCCTGTTCGCCTGCGGGGGCGAAATCTCCACCGGCGCTGCGCGCGCGGCGCGGGCACTGGGCGAGTCCGGTTCGCCGTGCATCACGAACTCGGCTATGGGAACGGTCGGGTTTCGAAGGGCCGCACAGGCCGCGTAAGCCGCGTACGCCGCCGCCAGCGCTTCTTCGTCTTCGCGCTTGAGGGCGACCACGCCAGCGGCATCACGCGGCGGCGCGGGCTCGAGCATCGTCGAGGTCCGGTACGAGTCCGGTCCGGCATCGGGGTCCATCGATTCGCGCCGGATGGTGGCCACCGCCATCTTCGAGCGCAGGCTGGCCAGGCCGGCCGGCGACCAGTTCATCACCAGGCCCTCGAACTGGTCCAGCGCGTGGCGCATCAGGTCCAGCGGCAATTCGTCCAGCGCGCGCAAGCCCTTCTTGCCCAACGCATCGTCGACGAACGCCAGGTGCCGCAGGGTGCTGCGCGTTTCCGGCAGTTCGTCCAGGACGGCCGCCAGCTGGCTGCGCATGAGCTCCAGTTCCAAACTCTCCTTGGCAGCGGCTTGCGCAGCCGGATTCACGCGCGCTGTGTCACCGCCCGTGGCGCGGTCGTTGAACACCACGCGCACGCCATCGGCGTCGCGGCGCAGGACGACGTCATGCCGGAAGATGGCATCGACGATCTGCTTCAGCGGCTTGAACCAACTCGGCACGGCGCTCATCGGGGGCAGGCGGGTGACGGCCACCGGAGGGCGGCCCATGCCCCCTGTTTTCGGCAACCGTGGCCTGGGCTTGAGCGCCTTGCGTCGCGCGCCTGCGCGCCCGCCCGCCCGCTCGCCGCCCGCCCGCGACCCGGCTCAGGCCGTGCAGGTCCGGTTCTTGCCCGTGCGCTTGGCCTCGTACATGGCCTCGTCGGCGCGGGCCAGGGTGGTCTCCAGAGTCTCGCCGTCGCGCCACGCGGTGACGCCGGCAGAGAAGGTCACGAGCACGTCCTGGCCCTCGTGCATGAAGAGGCTGGCGGTCATTGCCCGTTGCAGCCGGGACAAGACGTGCTGAGCCTCGTCCAGTGCCGTGCCGGGCATCAGCACGACGAATTCTTCACCGCCGAACCGAGCCAGGTGGTCGACCGGCCGCAGGCGCTCGCGCACGGCGGCGGCCAGAGACTTCAGCGCCACGTCGCCCGCGGCATGGCCCAGGGTGTCGTTGAGCTTCTTGAAGTTGTCCACGTCCAGCAACGCCACGGCCAGCGGGGCTGCGTCCGCGCCGGCGCGCTCGGTGCGCGCTTGTTCTGCGGCAAAGGCCGTGGCCAGACCGCGCCGGTTGGCGACCTGGGTCAGTGCGTCGGTGGAAACCTCGTCGGACAAACGACGCAACTCGGCTTCGAGTTCGCGCACCCGTTGCTCCAGGCCGGTGGCCTGGTCGCGGTCGTGCTGCAAACGCTGCTGCGACCGCCCCACGGCGAACTGCACGTCCTGGCTGTCCTGCAGCATCGCCGTGACCACGGCGGCCAGGCTCTCCAGGCTGTCGGCCCGGGCGATCGCGTCGGCATGCCCGACCACGGCCTGGTGGAAACGGCCCGTCTGCTCGCCAAGCTCGTCGACCTCGCTCAGCATGCGGTTGAGCAAGCTCTTCAGTGCGTCACGGGCGGCGCGGCGCTCGGTCTGCAGCGCCTGCTGGCGCTGACGCGTGTCGGCCAGCAGTTCGGCCGCAGACCGCACGCCGCGCACGCTGACACCACCTTGCAGCCGCACCTGCAGCGCCTCGCACTGGCCGCGGGCCCAGCTCGGGTCCTCGGCCAAATCGGTCAGGCCCAGCGTCAGCTCGCGGCACAGGCTGCCCAGTTGCTCGACCAGTTCGTGGCGGTGCGAGAAGAGCCGCCGCACCGCACTGCAGACAAGTTCGATCTGCGCCACGTGCGCAGGCGTCGCGCCGTCGCGCGCCACCGCATCGGCCAGTTCGGCCAGCCGGTCGGCGAGCTCGGCGGCGCGCGTGTCGTCGCTGGGCAGACCGGCTCGAACAGTGCCTTCGAGCACCGCCACGAGGGGCGACCACGACTGCGCGGCGTCGACGGGGGCAAGTGAATCGGTCTCGACCGGCTCGTCGGCGCGATCTTCTTCCCAGGCCGTCAACAGCGACAGCAGCCGCTTGTGAAAGCGCTCGGCGTCGTTGCGGCTGCCGTCCAGCACCCGCTTGAGGCTGTCGCGCCGGCGCACCAGTGTCCATTGGCGGCCGGGGCTGCCCAGGCCCTTGGCCAGGCGTTCGACCAACTGCACCCACGCCGCTCCGGGCACGGTCGGCACGGTCACGTCGGGCACAGCAACAGGCTGGCCGGACTCTTCGGCGTAAGCGCGAGCGTAGTTTTGTGGCGTCGGCTCCAGCCGGGACTGGGCCAGCCGACGCAAGGCGCCCTTGGCGTGGTCGGCAGCGGAGGCCGACGTCGCGGGCTGCGGGGCCACTACCGCACTACCGGAAGCGACGGCCGCCGGCTGCCAGCGCGGCCGGGTCTGCCGAATCGGGCTCGATCGTTGCGGCCGCTCCGATCCACGGCGCCTTGCGCGGCAACACGGTTTGTTCCAGCCAGCGCTGCAAATCGTCGGCCGGCACGCCGCGGCTGAACAAGAAGCCCTGCATCAGCCCGCACCCCAGGCGGTGCAGCACTTCCATCTGGCGCAGCGTCTCCACGCCCTCGGCTACAACACGCAACCCCAGCGACCGCGCCAGCGCGATGATGGCCGTGACCACCGCAGAGCTCTGCGGCGTGATGCCCAGGTCGCGCACGAAACTGCGGTCGATCTTCAGTTCGGAGATTGGCAAGGTCGTCAGATAGGCCAGCGACGAGTAGCCGGTGCCGAAATCGTCGATGGAGATCTCGACACCGATCTCGTTGAGCCGGTGCAGCGCCGGGATGACGTTCTGCAATTCCTTCATCAAATTGTCTTCGGTGATCTCGAGCTGGATCACCCGGTGCGGCACACCGCAGGACGTGACGCACTGGTGGATGTGCTCGACGAGGTCGCTGCGCTCGAACAGGCGGCTGGGCAGATTGACGGCAATCGATTCGGCGAAACCGAAGGCCTGCTGCCAGTTGCGCGCCTGCTTGGCGGCTTCGCGAAGCGCCCATTCCGACAGTGGCACGATCAGCCCTGTTTCCTCGGCCAGCGGAATGAAATCGCCCGGCGGCACCAGCCGCCCGTCACGTTGCCAGCGCATCAGGGCCTCGGCGCCGACCATGCGGGCGGCACGCACGTCGACCTTGGGCTGGTAGTGCAGCACAAGTTCATTGCGTTCGATGGCCTTGTGCAACGCGGTCTCGATTTCCAGCTTCTCGCGTCCGCGGCCGGCCAACAAGGGGCTGTAGATGGCGGCGGAATTCTTGCCCTGCGCCTTGACCGAGTACATCGCGACGTCGGAATTGCGCAGCAGGTCGAGCACCGTGGTGCCGTCGCGCGGATAGATCGCCACACCCACGCTGGCCGTGACGAAGCACTCTTGCCCGCTCACGAGGATCGGCTCGCGCAGGCTGTCGAGCACGCGCTGGGCCACGCGAGCGGCGTCCTGGTCGTCCAGGACCTCGGGCAGCAGGGCCACGAACTCGTCACCGCCCAGTCGGCCGACGGCTTCGAGCGAGCGGTGCGAACGGGCGCCTGCGATCTCGACGCCACTTTCCATGATTTGGTCACTGTGCCGGACGCAGGCGCGCAGCCGCCGGCCCACTTCGACCAGTGCCTCGTCGCCCGCACCGTGGCCCAGGGTGTCGTTGATGATCTTGAAGCGGTCCAGATCGATCAGCAGCAGCGCGAACTGGTGCTGCATGCGCCGCGCCTGCTCCAGCGCGCGTTCGGCCCGCCACAACAGCTGCCGGCGGTTGGGCAACCCGGTGAGTGCATCGAAGTTCGCCAGCTGGCGGATCTTGTCCTCGGCATGGCGTCGCTCGGTCACGTCCTGCAGGATGCCGGTGTAGCCGGCGTACTGGCCATGGTCGTTGAACTCGGGCTCGGCCTCGACGTGGATGACGCGCTGACGGCCGTCGAACAAGACGATCGGCACGTCCGTGGCGAGCACCGAGTTCTGGCGCAGCAGGTCGTGCAGCAACTTCAGCAGGACCCGCCGCTCTTCCTGCGGCACCATGCGCAGCAGTCCACGCAGCGTCACCGCGTCTTGTGGACCGCAGCCAAACACGCGCAAGGCTTCGGACGACAGCAACATCCCGCCGTTCTGACGCCGCCAGTCGAAGCTGCCCATGCGCGCCAAGTCTTGGGCCCGGGCCAGCTTGGATTTGCTGCGCTCCAGTTCGATACGAGTTCGCGATGCGCGCAGCAGGTATTGCAGCCGTCCGGCCAGCAGGCTCCACTGCGTGGCCTTGACATAGAAGTCCGATGCCCCGGCCTCATAGGCGCGGGCAATGGACGCGTCGTCGTCCAGCCCGGTCAGCATCAGCACGGGCACATTCTCGAAGCCGGGCAACTGGCGCAATGCGGTGCAGGTGGCAAAGCCGTCCAGCCCGGGCATCAATGCGTCCAGCACAATGATGTCGGGGGTCCAGCCGCGCAGGATTGCCAGCGCTTGTTCGCCGCTGCTGGCTTCGACCAGCGTGAAACCGCGCTCGCGCAGGGCCAGCGCGGTCAGCAATAAGTTCACCTCGTCGTCATCGACCAGCAAGACCTCGGGCTGGTGGGACAGGTTGGCGTCGACGAAGACGATGGAAGACGACATCTGTAGCGGAAAATCAAAAGCGCAGCATAGCCCGAACGGCCACCAGCGCGGCGTCGCCCAGGATGACCAAACGTTGCACTTCCGCAGGCAGGTCGACCGGGTCGCCGCCGCGCAGCCGACGCTCGATGTCGGCACAGGCCTGGGCCAGGTCCCTGGCGCCGACGCTGCTGGCCGAGGACTTCAGCGTGTGGACGATGTGCCCAACGGCGGCCGCGTCGACCGGATCGGGGCGGTCTGCAAGCTGGCCGAGCCAGCGCACCAGCGACGACTCGAAGGCTGCAAGCACCCGCTTGATGACGCCACGGCGGCCGTCTGGGTCGAGTTCGCGCAGCTTGTCCAGGGCCGTCGCCTCGAGCGTGACGGGGCCCCCTGCAGCGTGGTCGCCGTGCAGGTCATTCGGGGGGCCGGCTGGGTGGCTCATGCGGGTCCTTCATGGCTCATGGTCGGGCCGGGCCGGGGCGTAGGAGCAGGTGTAAGCGAAACACGCACGCCCGGGTTGCGTTCACCATGGTTTCGGCCCCGGCAGGGCCAACTTGAGCCACAAGCCTGGGGCGCTCAATCGAGCAACCGTGCCGCGCCCAGCGACCGCAGCAGTGCGCGGTTCACTTCCGCCGGCCCCATGAACAGGCGTTCAGTGCATTCGCGGATGTCCAGCATCGACTCTTGCTCGATCGCGCAGGCCAGCGCCAGGTAGGGCGCGAAAGGGCCGCCTTGTCCGCGCAGGGCCAGGTTGACCCTGTCCGGCATCGGCACGCTTTGCAGCAGGCTGGCCATCGGTTGCTGCAGCAGCCGGTCGAGCAGGGAAAAGATGCCGCAGATGTAGATCTCGCCCCGCATGCCGGTGTCGTCGCTGTCACCCACCAGCGTCTCGAGCAGCAATCCGCGGCGCATCGCAGCGAAGAGCAAGGGCCGGGCATTCGGGTCCTTGCTCGACGAGGCCAGCAGCAGGGCCAGCCAGCGCTTCAAGCGCTGCGGGCCCAGCAACATCAGCGCATGGTTGAATGAAGTCACTTCCACCGACAGACCGAAGCCCGGCGAATTGAGATAGCGAAGCAGCCGGAATGCCAGGGTCGGGTCACGCTTGAGGATGCTTTCCAGCCGGGCCACCGGCACGTCGCGGTCGACGCCGTTCATCAGTTCGACGACCAGGCCCACATCCGGTGGTACGGTTTCTCGGCCCGCCGTTCGGGCGGGCTCGTCACCGAAAGGCCAGCCGAAGGCGGCCACGGCGCCCCGCGCAAAGGCCGCGTCCAGATCGGCCGGCGTGGTCACGCCCGACTGGATGGTGCTGACCTGGCGCGCCCCAGGTTCGGCGCCGGGGCCGGCGCGGCGATCGTCGTGCGCGTCGACGACGATGTGAGCGAAGCAGCCCATCACGTCGCCGGGCAGTGGTGCGAGCGGACGGCCCTTGATCAAAAGGACGCTGCCGCCTGCGTGCAAAGCCTTGATGGCCGTGGCGTGCGCCGGGTCGGCGGCCATGAAGGCCGGCACCTCCAGCATCAGCTGGGGCGGCAACGGGTGGCCCAGGGCGGCCTGCAGCATAGTCTCACCGGCGATGTTCAGCGACAGTGGACAGCGCACGCCGCCAGGCGCGGCATCGGCCCGACGCGCTGCGGTTGCTGGCGCTGGCGCTGGCGCTGGCGCTGGTGCTGGCCACACCTCGCTGACCGCGCGCATCAGCGCGGCCGTGTCGGGCTGGAGGTCGGGGCGCGCCGGGAAGGCGGTCAGCCGGGTCGCCACCACGCTGCGCTGGCGATCGACCAGCGGGCTGTAGCCCAGCGTCACGTGGCCCAGGACGGGATGTTCTTGCATGCGGGGCGAGAGGGGGCTTACTTCAGGTAGTCGACCAGCGACATGCGCTGCACGATGGAATAGGTCCGGAGCGCGGCATCGTAGCCGGCCTGTTTCGACTGGAAGTCGGAAATTGCCGCCACCATGTCCAGGTCCTCGGCCTTGGAGCGCTCGGTCTGCGCGTCGAGCTTGGACTGGCTCAGCCGGTCCTGGATGCCGTCGGCCCGCACCAGCGCCTCGCCGGCACGCGCCCGCCAGCTCGACAGGTTGGTCATCACCGTGTCCAGGTCGCGCAGGCCGGTGGTGACCGACTGCGATATCACCGCACCCGACCTGCCCGGCGTGTTCAGCTCGGTGATCAACCGGTCCATCACGCCAAATACCGACAGCGTGCCGCCCGGGTTGGCCGGGTCGGGCGCCCGCAGCCAGGTATCGGCGCCGTCGAACGACAACGTGGCGGCCTCGCCTGCCGAGGCCTGCAACTGCCCGCCGATGCCGACGTAAGTCACGCCGGTGGGGCTGTCCACCAGCGGCGGCAGGTTGCTGCCCTGGCCGCTGAACAAGTAGCGCCCGTTGCCGTCGCTGCGGTTGGCCACCGACAACAGGTCGCTGCGCAAGCCGCTGAGCTTGGCGGCCAACGATCTGCGGTCGCTTTCGGAGTAGCTGCCGTTGCCCGCGCCGACCATGACCTCTCGCGCCTGCTGCAGCATTTCGCCAGCGTCGCCCAGGGCCGCCTCGGTGTACATCGTCGCGCTGCGACTGGTGTCCAGCCCGCGCATGCTGGCTTCGCTGCGTGCCAGTGCGGCCAGGGCGCGTTCCGCGCGCGCGGCAGAGGACGGGTCGTCGCTGGCGCGTTGCACGCGCTTGCCGCTGGTCAGTTGCTGCTGCGCTTCGCTCATGGCGATCTGGCGCTTCTGCAGCTGGGAAATCGCGGCGTCGAAAGACTGCGAGGTGTTGATGCGCATGGGGCAGGTGCTCCAGGAATGTCAGGTCATCAAACGCAGCGCGGATTCAGCGGCCGGCGGTCTGCAGCAGCACATCGAACAGTGTCTGCGCCACCTGCAGCATCTTGGCCGCGGCCTGGTAACTTTGCTGGAACTGGATCAAGCGCGCGGCCTCTTCGTCCAGGTTGACGCCGGTGGCCGCACCCAGCGCCGCGTTGGCCTGGTCGGCCACGGCGCCCGACAGGTCGGCCGCCGTGCGTCCGCTTTGCACACGCACCGCCACTTCGGACATGGCCAGGGCGTAGGCATCGGTGGAGGTGTGGCCATCGACCAGCGCGGCGTCACGCAGCGCCAGCATCGCGTTGACGTTGCCGTTGTTGCTGCTGACGGCAGAGGCCGGCGTGGGTTCGACCGTGAGAACGTCGCCCTCGCCGGGCACGCCGTCGATCTGGATCTCGAAGCCATTCGCCCCGCGCACGGGGCTGCCGGCGTTCCACGGCACGGCCGCGCCGCCCAGGCTGGACGTGACGGTGTAGTTGAACCCGCCCTGCGCCGGCACCAGGCGGTTGAAGGTGATGGTTTCGACTTGCCCGGGGAACGGCAGCGGCACGGCCGTGGCCGTCAGAGCAACGACGCGGCCGGTGCCGGTGTTGGCAGCGGCCATGGTGGCCACCAGGGGCGACGCCGCAGCCAGATCGCGCGGGTCGTCCATCAACCGCGTCATGTCGACGGCCGCGCGGGCCACGGGCCGCAGCAGGAAGCGGTCGCCCTCTTGCGGGCCGACGGCGCCGAAACTGATTTTCACGCCGTCCACCACGTCGCCATCGGCCACCGGGCTGGCGACGCCGTCGGGCAGGCGCCTGATGGTGGCCACGCCGGCGGTTACTTCGATCTGGTAGTCGCTGGCCTGAAGGCGCGTCGGGTCGCTGATGGTGAACGACACGCTGCCCACCGGACCGCCAGCGCCACGCACATTGCTGGCGTGCGGCATGGCCAGCTGCGGCCCGGCCGCACCGTAGCCCGCGCCCAGGCCGAACATCAGCGGCGCACCCTCTGCAACCTGGGGCTTCAAACTCAGCCCGCGCTGCTGCTGGCTGTTGACGGCCGCACCCACCGTGGCGGCCAGGCGGCCGAGCAGGTTGGCACCGTCGACGAGGTCGCGATTCTGAAAGCGCAACAAGCCGGCCACCTCCCCGCTGCCCAGCGACTTGTCCTGCAGCAGCCGCACGTTGGAGCCGTCCTGGATGCCCACGGCCACCCGCTCGGGATTGGACTCGTCAGCGGCCACGACCATCTTGCTGGCCTGCGCGCCCAGCACCAGGCGCTGGCCGCCGCTGATGAAGATGCCCACTGTGCCGTCGGTCGCAGGGATCTGGCTGATCTGGAACTTGTTGCTCAACTTGCTGATGAGCCGGTCGCGCTCGTCCAGCAGGTCGTTGGCAGGCTGGCCCAATCCCTTGACCGCGGCGATGCGCTGGTTGGCTTGCGCGATGCCTACGGCCAGACTGTTGGCTTCGGCAATGGCGGCCTTGATGTCGGCAGTCACCCCGGCCTGCAGGTCGTTGAGGGTCGCGCCGGCGGTGTTGAAGCGCGATGTCAGCTCGCCGGCGCGGGCCAGCACCACCTGACGGGCCGAGCCGTCGCCGGGCCGGCCGCTCACGTCGACCATCGAGTTCAGGAACTGGCTGATCGCGTGGCCCATGCCGGCCTCGCCAGGCTTGAAGATCGATTCCAGCCGGTTCAGCTGTGAAAGCCGTGCAGCGTCCATCGCCGACAACGACTTGGCGCCCGCGGCCTCGCGCACCAGCAAGGCGTCGTGCGATCGGCTGACCGTGTCGACGTTGACACCGCGACCGAAGTAGCCGCTGCCCGTGAACTGGCCCGGCGCGGTCGACAGTTCGACCTGCTGGCGCGAATATCCCGCCACGTTGGCGTTGGCGATGTTGTTGCCGGTGGTCTGCAAGGCCGCGAAGTTCGCGTTCATGGCCTTGATGCCCAGCGACATCAGGGGTGAGCCGCTCATGCGCGACCTCCGCCACAGGGAGTTGTCGGCGTGGCGTGATCAGGCCGCAGGGGCTTCATGCCATGCCCGTTCGCTGCAGTCGCAGCGTGGTGTTGATCACCCGCGTCAGCTTGTCGGCATAGGCCGGGTCGGTTGCGTAGCCGGCGCGCTGCAATCCGCGGGCGAAGCCCTGGGCTGACTCGGCCGAGGCCACGACACCGGCATAACGCGGGCTGCCCTTGATCAGCTTGGCGTAGTCGGCAAATGACTCGGCGTAGCTGCCATAGGCGCGGAATTTGGCCACGACCTTCTGTGGCTGGCCGTTGACGTACTCGGTGGTCAAGACCTCGGCCACCGGACCTTTCCACGCGCCGCCAGCCTTGATGCCGAAAAGGTTGAAGGACGGCGCGCCGTCGGCATGGCGGATCTCCTTGCGGCCCCAGCCCGTCTCCAGCGCCGCCTGCGACACCATGAAAGCCGCGGGGATGCCGGTGGCGGCTTCGGCCTGGCGCGCGGCGCCGTCGTGCTGCTGCACGAAGCCGGCGGCGCCGGCCTGCGGAATGCGCGTGGGCAACGGTTGGGCGGCCAGCGGCTCGGGCGTGTTGTTCGCCGACCCCGTGACCGGAATCGGCCCGGGGGTCAGGCCCATCTGCCGATCCAGCTGGCGCATGATGGCCTCGGACAAACCGCCCTTCATGCCGGTGAGCTGGTTGGCGTATTGCTGGTCGAGCATGTCGCTGCCCAGCTTGGCCCCGGCGTCGTCCGCCATGCCCGAATCAGGCACCGCCGCGCGCATGCTCTTCATCAGTTCGTTCATGAACAGCGCTTCAAACTGGCGTGCTGCCTCGCGCACCGCGCCCTTGGGGTCGGTGGCGGCGCGGGCCCGCACGGCGTCGAGCGACCGGGCGTCGATGGAGGGGAGGTTGTACACGGCGCTCAGATGACTTCGATTTCGGCGTGCAGCGCGCCGGCGCTCTTCATGGCCTGCAGGATGGCCAGCAGGTCCATCGGCGTGGCGCCCAAGGCATTGAGGGCCTTGACGACGTCGCTCAAGCGCGTGCCGGCAGGCATCTGCACCAGGGCGTTGCCTTCTTGGGCGATCGCGATGTCGGACTTCGCGGCCTGCACCGTCTGCCCCTGGCCCAGCGCGTTCGGCTGGCTGACCACGGGAGTGGTGCTGATGGTGACGGTGAGGTTGCCGTGCGCCACGGCGCAGGCGCCCAGCGTGACGGCCTCGTTGAACACCACCGAGCCGGTGCGCGCGTTCAGCACGATGCGCGCCGCCGGGCGGGCCAGCTCGAGGGACAGGTTCTCGATGTCGGCGAGGAAGGCCACCCGGTCGCCGTCCGCCGGTGGGCGCAGGCGCACGGTGCGGCCGTCCAGCGCGGTGGCCGTGCCGGCGCCCTTGGCGTTGTTGATGGCCGCGGCCACCGCACGCGCGGTGTTGAAGTCGCTGGCCGACAGACCCAAAGTGAGCGTGTCGCCGTCGAGCAGCGGTGTGGGTACAGCGCGCTCCACGGTGGCGCCGTCGGGAATGCGGCCGGCCGACAGGTGGTTGATCTGCACCTTGGAGCCGTTGGCCGAGGCACCCGCGCCGCCGACGATGAGATTGCCCTGAGCCAGTGCGTAGATCTGGCCGTCGGCGCCCTTCAGCGCCGACGCGATCAGCGTGCCGCCGCGCAGGCTCTTGGCATTGCCCACCGACGACACGTTGACGTCGATGGCCTGGCCCGGCTTCGCGAACGGCGGCAGCTGCGCGGTGATCATCACTGCAGCCACGTTGCGCAGCTGCATGGTGGTGCCGGCCGGCACGGTCACGCCCAGCTGCTGCAGCATGGCGTTCAGGCTCTGGGTGGTGAAGGGGGTCTGCGTGGTCTGGTCGCCGCTGCCGTCCAGGCCCACGACCAGCCCGTAGCCGACCAGCGGGTTGCTGCGCACGCCCTGCACGGCGGCCACTTCCTTGATGCGCACGGCAGCGTGCGCCGCGTGCGGCCACCACAGCGCGGCGCTGGCGGCCACGGCAGCCAGCAGGATGGCGCCGCGGATCAGGCGGTCGATGAGTGGGGTGTTCATATGGGGAGCACTGACAAAAAGACGCGCGACAGCCAGCCGATGGCCTGGGCGTCGGCCTGGGCGCCGCGGCCGCGGTGTTCGAGCCGCACGTTGGCCACCTGGGCGCTGGGCACGCTGTTGCCGGGCTGGATGGCACGCGGGTCGACCTGGCCGGAGAAGCGCAGCACGTCGACGTTGCTGTTGACGCCGATCTGCTTTTCGCCCGAGATCAGCAGGTGGCCGTTGGGCAACACGCCGCGCACGACGACGGTGATGGTGCCCGAGAAGTCGTTGCTGCTCTCCGTGGCGCCCTTGCCGGCAAAGGAGTTGGCCGAACTGCCGCCCACCGTGGCGCGTGCAAAGGCTGCGGGCCTGACGCCGGGCAAGGCGGTGACCGAGCCGGCGATGGTGCCGCCCTTGTCGATGGAGCTGGTGGACTTCTGGCTGGCGCTGACTTTCTCAACGATCTGCACCACCAGCGTGTCGCCGACCAGCCGCGCACGGTGGTCCTCGAACAGCGGCCGGTAGTTGCCGGCCTGGAAGATGGCACCGTTGCCCGTGATGGGCACGGCCTGCACGGGCTCGGGCACGGGCAAGGTCTCGGCCACGTCCACCCGTGGGTACAGCGTGAAGCAACCCGACAAGCAGGCCGTGGCGGCCGTCACCAGACTGACGCGCACCGCAGTCATGGTCGTGTGTATGAACAGAGTCGTATTCATGGTCACGGTCCTGACCACGGCTCAGAGTTGCGCCAGCCGCTGCAGCATCTGGTCAGACGTCTGCACGGCCTTGGAGTTGAGTTCGTAGGCGCGCTGCGTGGCGATCATGGACACCAGTTCCTCGATGACGTTGACGTTGCTGCCTTCGACGAAGCCTTGCTGCAGCGAACCCAGACCGTTGGCGCCTGGGGCACCTGCGTTGGGCGTGCCCGATGCCGCCGTCTCGCCGTAGAGGTTGCCGCCGCGCGGGTCCAGCCCGGCGGGGTTGACGAAGGACACCAGTTGCAACTGGCCCAACCCTTGCGGCGCGACCTGGCCGGGCACGCTGACGTTGACCGTGCCGTCGTTGGCCACGGTCACGTTCTGGGCGTTGGCCGGGATGGTGATGCCGGGCTGCACCGGATAGCCCGCGCTGGTGACGAGCTGGCCGTTGGCGTCGACTTGAAAGGCGCCGTCGCGGGTGTAGCCGGTGCTGCCGTCGGGCAACTGGATCTGAAAGAAGCCCTGCCCCTTGATGGCCATGTCCAGGTTGTTGCCGGTCTGCTGCAGCGCGCCCTGGCCGAAATTGCGCGTGGTGCCTGCGGCGCGCACGCCCAGGCCCACCTGCAGACCGGTGGGCAGCGTGCTCTGGTCAGACGTGGCCGAACCGGCCTGGCGCAGGTTCTGGTACATGAGGTCCTCGAACACCACACCGCCGCGCTTGTAGCCGTTGGTGCCCGTGTTGGCCAGGTTGTTGGCAATCGCGTCCAGCTTGGTCTGCTGGCCTTCCATGCCGGTCTTGGCAATCCACAGCGATCGGATCATGGTGCGGGTCCCCTGCGAGTGAACAACGATCTTGACGCGGACTTGAGCCCGGCCAGCGCTGGAAAAGCGGGGTCATGGGCCGGCATCTCCGGCATCTCAGGCGTCTCAGGCGCTTTGCGCGGCCCGTGCGCCAGCGTGCCGGTCAGGGTGCGAGCAGCTTGGCGGCGCCCTGTTCGCGCTGTTCTGCGCCTTGCAGCATCTTCATCTGCTGCTCGAACTGGCGCGCCGCGCTAATCATCGCCACCATCGTCTCGATGGCGTTGACGTTGGACCCTTCCAGCGCCCCGCCCTGCACGCGCGCGGCGGGGTCGGCGGTGAGATCGCCCTCGGCAGCGCGGAACAAGCCGTCGGTGCCGCGCAGCAACGGCGCCTCGGGGCTGACCAGCTTCAGCCGCCCGGCCTGCTGCGGCCGGCCGTTGCCGACCGTGGCGCTGATGCTGCCGTCGGCAGCGACTTCCAACGCAGCCCCGGCAGGCAGGGTGATGGGGCCGCCATCACCCAGCACCGGCAGGCCGGTGCTGGTGACGAGCTGCCCCTGGGGGTCGACCTGGAACGAGCCGTTGCGCGTGTAGGCCTCGGTGCCGTCCAACGACTGCACGGCAAACCAGGCGTTGCCCTGCGCGGCCACGTCCAGGCCGCGGCCGGTCTGCTGCAGGGGGCCGGCGCGGGTGTCGTTGCCGATGGTCGACTCCAGCGCATAGACGCGCGTGCTGGCGCCGTCGCCGCGCACCGGCACGGCGCGAAAAGCCTGCATCTCGGCACGGAAACCCGTGGTCGACGCATTGGCCAGGTTGTTGGCCAGCACGTCCTGGCGCTGCATGGTGGCCTTGGCGCCGGCCATGGACAGGTAGATGAGGCGGTCCATGGCTTAGGGCAAGTTTCAGTTATCGAAGATTCACGAGTGTCTGCAGGATCTGGTCCTGCGTCTTCACGGCCTGGGCGTTGGCCTGGTACATGCGCTGGGTGGTGATCATGTTCACGAGCTCCGCAGTCAGGTCGACGTTGGATTCCTCGAGTGCACCGGCCTGCACGGCGCCGACGATGCCGTCGCCGGGCCTCCCGGGCACGACGTCGCCCGACAACGGGGTCCGCCGCCAGGCGTTGTCGCCCATCGGCGCCAGGCCCTGCGGATTGCGGAAGTTGGCCAGCATCAAGACGCCTGCGGCGCGCGTTTCGCCGTTGGAATAGCGCGCCGAAATCTCACCGTTTTTCTCGACTGCCACCGAGGTCAGCTGGCCGGCGGAGAAACCGTCCTGGCGCAGGTCGGAGATGGAGAATCCGGCACCGAACTGAGTGGCCTTGGTCAGGTCGAGTTGCATGATGCGGGCCAGACCGCCGGCGCTGGTGACAGGCAGGTCGAACGGCGCCAGCGGGGATGTGGGCGCGCCGCCATCATCGCTGAACACGATCTCGGTCAGGGGTGCCGTGGGGTCGTTCACCGACAGCCCGCTCTGGGTTGCGTAAACCTCCCAGGTGTTGGGCGCATTGGTTTTGCGGAAGTACAAGGTGACTGCAGAGTCGATGCCCTGGGGGTCGTACACCGTCACCGACGTGGCACCGTTGTAGGTGGTGGCATCGGTGAATTTGATGGGCTGGGTGGGCGTTTTGTTGCGCGCGTCCAGGTTGAACTCGACTTTCACCGTGGCCGTGGCCTGGGGCGGCAGCATGCGTCCGGTGGGCAGCGACAGCGCGGCCGGCTCCGCGCCAGCCGTGGTGTCGGCGGGGATGCCCATCAGGCGCTGGCCGCTGTTGGTGACGATGAAGCCGTCCACGTTCACCTTGAACTGGCCGTTGCGTGTAAAGCTGCGGTTGCCGCCCGCCGTGTCGACGAGCTGGAAGAAGCCGGGGCCGTTGATGGCCAGGTCCATCGGATTGGAGGTGGTGGTGATGCCGCCCTGGCTGAACTGCTGCGAGACGGTGGCCAGCTTGGTGCCGATGCCGATGACGTTTTCGCCCGCGCCGCCCAGCGACGCGGCATACATGTCGGCGAATTCGGCACGCGCCGCCTTGGAGCCGAAGGTGTTGGCATTGGCGATGTTGTTGCCGATGACGTCCAGACTCTTGCTGGTCGAGTTGAGTCCGGAGAGGCCTTGCTGAAAGCTCATGGATGTCCCTTTTGCGTGAGCCGAGTGAGCTGCCTTGGCAGCGTTGGCAGCGTTGAAAGATCAGTTGAAAGCACGGACGTCGCCGTAGGCCACCCGGCCCGAGTTTTCGGTTTCGAGCATCAGGCGATCGCCATCGACGCTGACCGCGCGCACGCGGTCCAGCATCAGCGGCTCCGCACCGACCCGCGCCGTGCCGGCGGTGGCCGTGATGCGGAAGCTGTACTTTTCGCCCTCCACCGCGCCCGCGCCCGCGGCCGCAGCCGGGTTCCAGTCGAAGGCGCTGCGGCCGGCAGTCTGCGCACCCAGGTTGAGGGTGTCGATGACCCGGCCCGAGGCGCCGAGCACCTCCACCGTCACGCGGTCGGCAGCGCCCGTCAGCTCGAAGCCGGCCGTGCCGGCACCGTCCTCCAGCGTCATCTTGTTTCCCGGCAGCGTCACGTCGCGCCCCACCAGCGCCGTGCCCTGCAGCACCTGCATCTGCATGAACTGGCCGTTCAAGCCCTGGACCGTGGTGTTGAGCTTCTCGATGCCGCTGACCGTGTTGATCTGCGCCATCTGGCTCGTGATCTGGGCGTTGTCCAGCGGGTTCAACGGGTCCTGGTTCTGCAGCTGGGTGACCAGCAGCTTCAGGAAGCGGTCGGCGCTGCCGGCTTCGTTGGCGGTCTTGACCGGGTTGACCGGGTTGCTCGCGGCGATCTGGCTGGCGGTACGGTCGATGGTGGTGGTGGTAGTAGTCATGGCGTGGCCTGGTCAGCGGTTCAGTTCTGGCCGATCTGCAAGGTCTTGAGCAACAGGCTGCGCGCCGTGTTCATGACCTCGATGTTGTTCTGGTAAGAGCGCGACGCCGACATCATGTTGACCATCTCCTCCACCGTGTTGACGTTGCTGTAGGTCACGTAACCCTCGGTGTCGGCCAGCTTGTGCTTGGGGTCGAAGACGCGGCGGCCCTCGGCCTGGCTCTCGGTGATCTCAGCCACCTTCACTCCCGCGGCGGCAGCGGGCTGGCCGCGGTCGCCCATGAGCAGGGTCTGGAACACCACCTGGCGCGCTTTGTAGGCCTTGCCGTCCGGGCCGGCCACGGTGTCGGCGTTGCTGAGGTTGGAGGCGACGATGTTCAGTCGCTGGCTCTGCGCACTGACGGCGCTGCCCGAGACGTTGAAGACGTTGAAGAGACTCATGATTCAGCTTCAGCCCTGGTTGTGGCTCTTCATCGCATCGAGCATGGTGCGCACGTTGCCGTTGATGAAGCGCAAGGTCGACTCGTAGCGGATGGCGTTCTCGGCGAAGGCACCGCGCTCGCGGTTCATGTCGACGCTGTTGTTGTCCAGATTGGTCTGGCTGGCGGTGGCGTAACGCAGCGTGGGTGCCGTGCGCCCGTGGCTGGCCGGGGCCATCACTTCGACGGCTATGCCCTGCCCTGTCGCTGCGGCGCCGCCGGTGGCTTGGCGCAGCGCCTGGGCGAAGTCGAAGTCGCGCGCCTGGTAGCCCGGCGTGTCGGCGTTGGCGATGTTGCTGGCGATCAGCCGTTGCCGTTCAGCCCGCAACATCAGGGCCTGGCTGTGGAACTCCAGCGAATCGGTCAGCTTGGGGATCATCCTGGTGCTCCTGCAGGGCCGTGCAGACCTCGACCTATGGAGCGAATTCTGGGCAGCCCGGGCGCGAACATGAGCCGGATAAGGCCGTGCTTGCGCCGCCAATTCCTGCCTACGCGTCGCCCGGGCGCTGGGTACATTGGCGGCGTGACGAACGTCTCCGCCCTCCGCCTTGCCCTGGCCGCTGCCTTGCTCGCCCTGGGCGCGACTGTCGGCGCGCAGCCCCCCGCCGACGGCGTGAGCCGCGCCGTGGAACTGGCCCGCAGCGCGGCCGTTGCCCGCGCGCCTGCGGGCGCCCGCGTGCTGGCCAGCGCCGGGGCCATCGACCCGCGACTGCAACTGGCCCCCTGCACACAAACCGAAGCCCACCTGCCGCGCAACAACCCTGTGTGGGGCCGCACGCGGGTCGGTTTGCGTTGCACGCAGGGGCCCGTGGCTTGGAGCATCTTCGTGCCGGTGCAGATCCAGGTGCTGGCGCCGGCGCTGGCCACCGCAGCCGCTCTGCCCGCGGGCGCCCGCCTGGCCCTGGGTGACCTGGGCATGGTCGAGGTCGACTGGGCCGCCGGCGGCCTGCCCTTCGCCGCCGGCACCGATCTGGTCGGCCGCGTCCTGGCCCGCCCGCTGCCGGCCGGCCACGCGCTGCGCGCGGCTGATCTGCAGGCCCGCCAGTGGTTTGCCGCGGGCGACACGGTGCGCATTCGTGCCAGCGGGCCGGGATTCGCCATCACCGGCGACGGCCAGGCCTTGACCAACGGCGTCGAAGGCCAGCCGGCGCGCGTGCGCACCGACCAGGGCCGGGTACTCAGCGGCCTGCCTACGGGCGAAAAGCGCGTCGAGGTCGGCCTTTGAAACCACTTGACCCCAGGTGGGGCACAAAATCGTGAAAATTTGTCAGCTGGCCCTAAAGTCCGCCTGCACACAGGCCGATAGCCCGTTTATGTCAACGGGTCAACACGGACACCGTGTCCCAGACAGGAGCCCACCATGAAGATCGGTCCCCTCGATTCAAAACCACCCGTCTCGCCTTTGCAGGCCGAGCGCAAGACCACGCCTGAGGCTGCGGCCCCGCAACCCGCGGAAGCCAGCACCAAGGTCGCCTTGTCTCCAGCAGCGTCTTCGCTGTCGGTGGCCACGGGCGACGCTGCCTTCGACACGGCCAAGGTCGAGCGCATAGCCCAAGCCATCCGCGACGGCAAGTTCAAGGTCAATGCCGACGTCATCGCCGACAGGTTGATCATCAACGCCGAAGAGTTGCTGGGCCCGAAGTCCAAGCCCAACTGAACTCCGAGGCGACTGACCGATGATCACGTTGCACGACGAACGCCGCGCCTCGCACCGGGCGGCCGCACTGGAAGCACCCCTGGCCGCCGTCGAACAAGGCCTGAGCGCGCTCAGCATGGCCCTGCACCGCCAGGATGCCCCTGCGGTCGAGCGCGTCGCGGCAGAGTTGCACACGGCTCTGGCCGCGGCGGTCGACCACTTCGGCCGCGCTGCGAAATCCGGTGGCGTTCCACCCGGCATGCGGCGCCGCCTGGCTCTGGCCGGCGGCCAGGTAGCCGCCCAACGCGAGGCCCTGGCGCGCGCCACGGCGTCGCTGGACCGTGCCATCGACGTGCTGCTGCCCCGCCTGCCCGCTCAACCGGCTCTGTACTCGGCCGGTGGCAGCACGGCACGGGCCATCCGCCAGGGCGGCAGCCTGCTGGCCTGAAGCAGCGCCTCGGGCACGCGGCGCGGTTCCCACCAACGACAAAACCGGCCGAGGCCGGTTTTTTGCTGGTCTGTGCGACTTCCACCTAGGGCGTCGCCTCGAGCTGCCTCGCAGGACAGCGTCGGGCCTACCACTCTCGCAGCCGCGCCCGCAGCCGGGCGATGGACTGGCTGTGCAGTTGGCAGACGCGGCTCTCGGTGACGCCCAGCACGGCGGCGATTTCCTTCAGGTTCATGTCCTGCTCGTAGTACATGCTCATCACGTACTGCTCGCGTTCGGGCAGGTTCTTGATAGCCTCGACCAGGGCCTCGCGCATGCGTTGGTCCTGCAGGCGGGCCATCGGGTTGACCTCGCGGTCGGCGACATGGCGGTCGAGGAAGTCCTCGTCGCCTTCGTCGCCGCTCATGTCCTCCAGGTAGATCAGCTGGGTGCCGCGTACCTTGCCCAGCAGTTCCTGGTAGTCGACCAGCGACAAACCCATCTCGCGGGCGATCTCGCCTTCGCTGGGGGCGCGGCCGAAGCGCTGTTCCAGCTTGTGCACGGCGGTCTCGATGCTGCGCTGGTGGCGGCGGTCGCCGCGGCTCATCCAGTCGTTGCCGCGCAGCTCGTCGAGCATGGCGCCGCGTATGCGCTGCGTGGCGAAGGTCTCGAACTGCACGCCCTGCCCCGCGTCGAACCGCGACAGCGCGTCGCTCAAACCGATCATGCCGACCTGGATCAGGTCGTCGAGCTCGACATTGGCCGGCAGCTTGGCGATCATCTGATGGGCCAGGCGGCGCACCAGCGGGCTGTACTGCTTGAGCAGCTGGCCGGCGTCGAGTTGTCCCTTGGCGGTGTACATGGGTGCGCCCTCTAGCGAAAAACGTGTGTGGTCGATGTCGACCCGAATGAACCGGCAGCGGCGCCGGCCGGCGCGGCGCGCCAGTTCGGGACCTCTTCGAGACCGAGCTGCGCTGCCAGCAGCCTGGCCACCGCCTCGTCGGTGGGGTCGCCCAGCTCGCCGGCAGGGTCGATGAGCGCCCAGTCGTGCAGCAAGGCGCCGAGGAAGCCGTCGGCACAATGCGCCAGCGTCGATGCAATGCCCGGCGCCCGAGGTGAGCCCGGGGCGGCCGCCAGCAAGAGGTCGTACGTCATCAAGCCGCAACGCCGCGCCAGCAGCTTGCAGGCGGCATAGGCGTGCTTGACACTTTCGGGGTGGTCGGCCGCAATCAGCACCGGCCGGGCGCTGCGGTGCATCAGCATCCGCGCCAGGTCGGCGGCTTCAGCGTGCAGCAGCATCACCTCGGCCTGCGGCGCAGCCGCATGCAGTGCGTCGATGAAAGCCCCGGCGTAGCCGCGGGTGTCCACATGAGCCATGGGCAGGCCGCGCGCGGCCAGGTAGCACACGCGCGGCGACAGCCGCTCGACGCAGGCCGACAGGTCCAGCAAAGCCAGTTCATGGGCCGGCGGCGACTGCAAGGCGGCGTCCACCACCAGCACCTGGCGGCCCTGTTCGGCCAGCACCGCAGCCAGGCGGTCGAGCACCACGCCGCAGAACGGCACATGCGGGTTGGCCACCAGCGGCAGCACACGGCGCTGGCGGCCCGAGAACATGCGGCGCAGGCCGTCGGCCTGGTCCTGAGGCGGCGCGCTGGCGGCCGTGGCGTAGAAGTCGTGCATGGCGTCAGGCGTGCAGCATCGAAGCGGCAGGCGCCGACGGCGGCGGCAGCGGCTGGCCGGCGAAGATCAGGCTCACGTCGTGGTCGTCGAGCCGCCAGGCCGGGCCGCTGGGGTTCTTCATGGCGCGCTGCATCAAGGCGTTGGCCGACAAGCGGTGCCAGTCCTCGGGCACGCGCTGGCCGTTGGCCACGGCCAGCACCGTGAGCTTGTGGCGGATCATCGAATCCAGCGCCGGGCCCAGCTTCACGGCCTCGTCCATCTTGGACAGGATGACGCCGTGGCAGCTGGTCGCGCCATAGGCTGCGAGCTGGTCCTCGATGGTTTCGCCCTGGGCCGACGCATTGACCACCAGCAGGCGCTGGATAGATCTGTGGCCCAGCATGTCCAGCAGCTCGCGGGTCCGGCTGTCGCGCTGGGCCATGCCGGCCGTGTCGATGAGCACCATCTTCTTGGCCGACAGCAGGTCCAGCAGATCCTCCAGCGACGCCCGGTCGTGCGCCGTGTGCACAGGCACGCCCAGGATGCGGCCGTAGGTGCGCAGCTGTTCGTGCGCGCCGACGCGGTAGGCGTCCAGCGTGATCAGGCCCAGCTGCGTGGCACCGTGCCGCGCCGCGAAGGCTGCGGCCAGCTTGGCCGTGCTGGTGGTCTTGCCCACGCCGGTGGCGCCGATCATGGCGTACACGCCGCCCGCGTCTTCCAGCGCGCTGTCGCGCTCGGCGGTGGGCAGGTTGCGCTCCAGCACGCTGGCCGCCCAGGAGATTTCCTCGACATCGGCGGGCAGGCTTTCGACCAGCTTGCGGATCAGCGCGGGCGAGAAGCCGGTGTCCAGCAAACGCTGCGCCAGCAGGGCCTGGCGCGGCTGGCGTTGCAGCTTTTCCATAAAGGCCAGCGCGCCGAAACGTTGCTCGATCATGCCGCGCATCGAGCGCAGCTCGGTCAGCATTTCGATCTGCTCCCCGCGCGGCGCCAGTGCGGCTGCGGCTGCGGGTGTGGTGGTCGATGTGGGTGCGGGTTTGGATGCGGATTTAGGTGCATGCACAGCTGCCGCCGCCGCCCGGGCGGCTGACGCGAAGGTCAATGTCGCGGGCTGCGACGCCTGCACAGTGGGCACGCCGGGCGGCTTGAACTCGTCGCGCAGCACGGGCGGTTCGCGCTGCGCTGCACTCAGGCGGGCGCGGGCCGCCTCGATGGGCGCCACCGTGGGCGGCGCGGGGCGCGCGGGCGGCTCGGCAGTCGCCGCAGTAGCGGCCAGGTCGGCACTGCGCCGGCGCAACATGCGTTCGCGCACGAAGTCCTGGAACGAAAGCGTGCTCATCTCGAGCGTCTTCACGTCGGCGGCCACTTCCGGGTCGGCCGCGTCCAGGCTGGGTTCCAACCGTTCGCCGGGTCGCGCCGGCGCGGCTGCAGGCATGGCCGCGGGCCGCATCTCGGGCTGGCGCACGGCCGCGGCCGTGGCGCCCATGCGCTCGATCTGCTGCAGGCTTTCGGGCGCCATGGCCAGCACCTCCACGCCGCCGGCGCAAGGCTTGGTCGACATGACGATGGCATCGTCGCCAAAGGCCTGACGCACGAGGGCCAGGGCCTCGCGCGAGGTGCGGGCAGTGAAGCGCTTGAGGTTCATGCTGTCTCCCGCCGAGCCGACTCAAGGGAGACGAACACCCCCCTCGGGGGGTAGCGAACGAACGTGAGCTTGGGGGTCATGTTGTCGCTCCGATGATCGAGCCGATGCGGATCGAATGGGTTTCAGGAATCTCGCTGTGCCCCAGCACCTTCAGGCGCGGCGCGGCGCGTCTGAGCAGCCGTGCCATCGGCGCGCGGATCACGTCGGGCACCAGCAGGCAGGCCGGGTGACCGAGGTCTTCCTGGCGCTTGGCGGTGTCGGCCGCGCTGCGGCTGAGCGTGTCGGCCACGCCGGGGTCCAGTGCCGCGCCCATCGGGCCGGCCAGGGCCTGCGTCACCAGGCGTTCGAGTTCGGGGTCCAGGGCGATCACGTCGAGCTCGCGCACCGGGCCGTAGATCTGCTGCACGATGGCCGGCGCCAGGTGCGTGCGGATGCGCTTGGCCAACTCGGCCGCGTCGGTGACGGTGCTGGCGTGTTCGGCCAGGCACTCGATGATCGAACGCATGTCGCGGATGTGGACGCCTTCCTCCAGCAGCAGCTGCAACACTCTTTGCAGCGTGGCGATACCGACCATCTTGGGGACCACGTCTTCGATCAATTTGGGCGCCAGCTTGGTGACGTGCTCGACGAGTTGTTGCGTTTCCACGCGGCCGAGAAGCCGCGCTGCATTTACTTGCATCAAGTGTGAAAGATGGGTCGCCACGACAGTCGCGCAATCAACCACCGTAAAGCCGGCCATCTGCGCCGTCTCGCGGTGACGCTCCTCGATCCACACCGCCGGCAGCCCGAAGGCCGGGTCTGTGGTGGCGGATCCAGGCAAAAGCTGCTGCGCCGACGCCGACACGCCGCCCGGGTTGATGGCCAGCAACATGCCTGGCATGGCCTCGGCCTCGCCCACCACCGCGCCGCGCAGCGTGACGCGGTAGGCACTCGGCTTGAGCTCCACCAGGTTGTCGCGGATGTGCACCGGCGGCGGCAGGAAGCCCACGTCCTGCGCGAACTTCTTGCGCACGCCCTTGATGCGCGCCAGCAGGTCGCCCTGGCGGGTCTTGTCGACCAGCGCGATCAGCCGGTAGCCGACCTCCAGGCCCAGCGTGTCGACGGGCGTGAGGTCGTCCCAGCTGGCCTCGGCGTTGGCCGCCTGCACGTCGTTCGCCACCGTGCGTTCGGGCGCGTTGGCCAGGCGCTGCTTCTGCCGCGTCAGCGACCAGGCCAACCCGGCCATGGCCGCGGCGATGAGCAGGAACACGAAGTGCGGCATGCCCGGGATCAGCCCCAGCCCGCCGACGATGCCGGCCGTGACCCACAGCGCACGTGGCGAGTCGAAGACCTGGCTGCGGATCTGCGTGCCGATGTCCTGGTCCTTGCCCACGCGCGACACCACCATGGCCGCGGCCACCGAGATCAGCAGCGCCGGGATCTGCGCCACCAGCGCGTCACCCACCGCGAGCACGATGTACGAACGCGCCGCCTGGTTGGCGTCCATGCCATGCATGGACATGCCGATGATGAAGCCGCCCACCATGGTGATGAACAGGATCAGCAGGCCGGCGATGGCGTCGCCGCGCACGAACTTGCTGGCGCCGTCCATCGAGCCGAAAAACTCGGCCTCGTCGCCCACCTCGGCGCGCCGGCGCTTGGCTTCCTTCTCGTCGATCGTGCCCGCGTTCAGGTCGGCGTCGATCGCCATCTGCTTGCCGGGCATGGCGTCCAACGCAAAGCGGGCACCGACTTCGGCGATGCGCTCGGCGCCCTTGGTCACCACCACGAAGTTGATCACCACGAGAATGGCAAACACGATCAGGCCGACCGCGAAGTTGCCGCCGATCAGAAAATGGCCGAACGATTCGATCACCTGGCCGGCCGCGCCGGTGCCGGTGTGGCCTTCCATCAGCACCACGCGTGTGGACGCCACGTTGAGCGACAGCCGCAGCAGCGTCGTGAGCAATATCACGGCCGGAAACACCGCGAAATCGAGCGGCTTGACCATGTAGGCCGCCACCATCATCACCATCAGCGCCATCGCGATGTTGAAGGTGAACAGCAGGTCGAGCGCGAAGGGCGGCAGCGGCAACACCATCATGGCCAGGATCATCACCACCGCCAGCGGCGCCAACAGCGCGCGGATCGCCTTGGCGTTGGGCCCGAGCAGCGCCTGAATCTGGTTCATCAGCGGTTTCATTCAGCGGACTCCGGCCGGACGTTGGTGGGGTGGTGCGGGTCCAGTTCGGCCGGCACATGCAGTTCGGGCACGGCGCCCGGCATCGGCGTGTTGCCGGCCATTGCCGAGCGCAGCTGGTAGACCCAGGCCAGCACCTGCGCCACAGCCGAGAACAGCGCGGCGGGAATCTCGCGGTCGAGTTCGGCATGCGCGTACAAGGCACGCGCCAGCGCCGGCGACTGCAGCACCGGCACCTTGGCGGCGGTGGCGAGATCGCGGATCTTCAGCGCCAGCAGGTCGGCGCCCTTGGCCACCACACGCGGCGCCGCCATGCTGGCACCGTCGTACTTGAGCGCCACCGCGTAGTGGGTCGGGTTCATCACCACCAGGTCGGCCTGCGCGACGGCCGCCAGCATGCGCCTGCGTGTCATGTCGCGCATGCGGGCGCGCACCTTCACCTTGATTTCCTGGTTGCCTTCCGTCTCCTTGTGTTCCTGCTTCACTTCCTGGAAGCTCATCTTCAGCCGCTCGGCGTGCTGATGACGCTGCAGCGGCACGTCGACCAGCGCGAACGCGGCCAGCACCAGCAGCAGCAGCGCCAGGCCATTGATCACGGTGCCGGCGGCCTGCGTGATGGCGGCCGGTAACGGCTGCGCGATCAGGCTTGTGAAGGTGTCGACGTGGGCGCGCAGGTAAAACGCGCCGATCACGCCCAGGATCAGCGCCAGCAGGCTCGCCTTCAGCGCATCGATCAGCTGCGCTTTCGAAAACAGCCGCATCACGCCAGACAGCGGGTCGAGCTTGCTGAAATCGGGCTGCAGTACCTTCAAGGTCCAGTTCCAGCCCCCGGTGGCCACGCCACCGGCCACCGCCACCAGCATCATCAGCGCGCCCATCGGCAGCACGATCCACATCAGCCGCAGCGTCAGTTCGAGCAGCCGGTCGGTCATGTACTGAGGCGTTGCGAGCGCGCTCGCATCGAAGCTCAGCGCATGGGCCAGCGAGTCTTTCAGCCAGCCCGACACCCCCGGCGCCGCGGCCACCAGCGCGGCGCCACCGGCGGCCATCGCGGCGAAATGGCCCAGGTCCCGGGACCGCGCCGTCTGCCCGTCCTTGCGGGCTTTCTCGAGCTTGCGCGGCGTGGCAGGAAGCGTGCGGTCTTGTGAGTTGTCGGCCATGAATGGGAGCGCACGGGCTGGCGCTCACGCATTGTTTCCAGGACCGCCCGCAACTTGAGCCGAAGGTGACGGGTGAAGCCCGGCCATTTCCGGCAGCCGGACCCGCGCTTCGAGCGCCTGCCTGCCCGGGTCAGGTCATGTCGCTTTGTGCGAAGCGACCGGTCATCCTGCGGTCGGACCGAAGCGAAGCGAAATCAGGCCAGTTGTCTGCTCATTTCGACCTAAAGACCGCCACTCGCCCAGCCGATAGACCGACGGAATGGAAGGAATTCCGTGCGTTCGTGGTCGTCAGGACCGTGGACGCACCCTCCAACCGCGATGCAGCGGGCCACCAGCAGCAAGGCCCGCACCCGTTCCCCTCGACGTCAGGCGCACTCCCAAATGACACAGCAGGCCCCCACGACGGATGCGACGCAGTCGCGTCGCGCCGTAACCGGGCCGGTTTGTGTCCCGCTGCTGACCCGCACTGAACTCGACGGGCACGAACGCCCCCATCCCCAAAGGTAAGCACCATGGCCTCCATCATCTCCTCGCTGTCCACGACAACCATTGCGGGCTTGTCCACCACGACGATTGCCGGGCTGACTTCCGCAGACTGGGCGGCGTTTTCGACCAGCCAGATCGTTGCGTTGACCACGGCGCAGGTCGCCGCCATCAGCAGCGCGCAAATCAACAACATCAGCAGCACGCAGTTGAATGCCCTGGAGTCGCAGGACCTGCGCGCCCTGAGCACGGCCGCGCTGCGCAACCTGTCCACCACACAGATCGAGGCGCTCACAACCACCCAGATGGGGCAACTCACCACCGCACAGGTGGCCGCACTCTCGACCGAGCAGATCGTCAGCCTGAGCACCTCCGACTTGAACGCGATGGGCTCGGAACAATTCTCAGGTTTCAGTTTCAGCCAGGCCCCGTCCCTGACGACGACGCAGATCGCGAACCTGGAATCGCAGGACCTGGGTGCCATGCGGGCCGCGACGATACGGTCGCTGACCACGGCCCAGATCATGGCGATCACGACGAGTGATCTGCAGGCCTTGTCGACGACCCAGCTGATGGCGATGACGACGGCGCAATCCTATGCCCTCACCACCGACCAGATCGTCGCGCTGACCACCGCACAGATCGCCGGACTGACGACGGCCAACATCGCGGCGATGTCGATGACACAGATCTCGGCCTTCGAGGCCGCCGATGTGGGGGTAATGACATCGGGGCAAGTGGACGCGATGTTCCTGGCGACGCCGATCATGCTGGACCTCAACGGCAACGGGATCCAGACACTGTCTGCAGCGCACGGGGTGAACTTCGACATGAACGGCACCGGCCAGACCGCCAAATGGGGCTGGGCGGCGGGCGGCGACGGGTTGCTGGTGCGCGACCGCAACCACGACGGAAAGATCAACGACGGCACCGAGCTCTACGGCGTGGCGACCAAGAGTGTCGACGGAACGCGGGCCGGGAACGGCTACGTCGCCATGGGTCTGGAAGACACCAACCACGACGGCAAGCTGAGCGCGCAGGACGCGCATTGGAAGGAACTGCAGGTGTGGGTGGATGCCAACCACGACGGCAAGACCGACAAGGGCGAGTTGCACGGGCTGGCCGACTTCGGGATCGTCGAGCTCGATCTGCACGCCACCAAGGGCACGGCGATGGACAACGGCAACCTGCTCGGGCTGGTGTCGTCGTACTCCAAGGCCGACGGCAGCCAGCACGCCATGGTGGACGTCTGGTTCGCCAAGGACGTGACACCGGTCGACCCGGTCAAGCACGCGCCGGTCGCGCTGGGCGACGTGCTGTCGGCACCGAGCGCCGACCTGCTGCCGACGACCGCCACCGCGCAGGCGAATGCTCAGCCGGGCACTCACACGGCGAGTGCGGCAAATGTCACGCAGGCGACCACCAGCCCGCACATGGCGATCGACAAGCGCCTGCTGATGGACGAAGACCAGAAGTCGGCACCGCTGATCTGATCGACCGGTTTGCAAAGCCTGCCTCATGGCGGGCTTCGCAGCCGGGCCGGTACAGGGCGGCACTGGCCTTGACCGGACGACGCCCGTCGGCGTTGCACGCCCGAAGCGACAGGAGTCTGCGATGAATTTCCACGAACGCAGCCGGCATGCCGGTGGCGGCCCGCTTGGCCGCGGGTGGCGCCCAGGCGCGATGACCGAACCGGCTCAGCGACACTGACCGGACCCGGCGACGATGTTTTCCCTTCGCCAGGTCTTGTTCGGTGCCGCCCGGCTTTCGGCCAGCCCGAGCGCCACGTCGACCGCCGGCGGCGGCAATGGTGCACTGACCGACGCACAGTTCTTGGCCCTGACCAGCGCGCAGTTCGCGGCACTGGGCAGTGCCGCGATGAATGCGCTGACCACGACGCAGTTCGCGGCGATGTCGAGCGCGCAGGCCATGGCCATGACCGACGCGCAGATGGCTGCGCTCGATTCGGCCGACCTGGCCTGGATCAGCACGGCCGCGCTGCGCGCATTCACGCCGGCGCAGATACAGATGCTCAGCCCAGCGCAGATGAGCCTGCTGGGCACATCGCAGGTGACGGCGCTGACATCGGCCCAGCTCGCCGGGATCAGCCCCGCCAACCTGAACGCGTTCACCACCGCGCAATTCGCCGCGCTGGGTGGCGCGCAGGTGGCCGGCCTGGGCACGCTGCAGATGGCGGCGCTGGAGGCGGCCGACCTGCGCAGCTTCGCGACGTCGGCAGTGCGGTCCCTGTCGGTTCCGCAAATCACCGCGTTGAGCCCGCTGCAACTGGGCCAGCTGCTGCCGACGCAGGTGAGCGCGTTGACGACAGCCCACATCGCGTCGCTCAGCGTGACCGGAATCAACGCGTTCGATGCGTCGCAGCTCACGTCGCTCGGCTCGGCTCAGGTGCGGGCGCTGACCACCACGCAGGTGGCGGGCCTGTCGCATGGCGGGCTGAACGCGCTCAGCCTGGAACAGCTCAGCGCGATGATGACGTCGCAGGTGATCACGTTCACGTCGACGCAGTTGCGCGCGTTGGGCACCGAATCGCTCAACGCCTTCGGCAGCTCGCAGTTCGCCGCGCTGAAGACCTCGCAGGTCGCGGCGCTGACCACGGCCCAGCTGTCGGCGCTGGAATCGGCGGACCTGCGCGCGCTGGGCTCGGCCGCGCTGCGCTCACTGAGCACGCAGCAACTCGACGCGCTCGGCACGGGCCAGCTGGCGGCGCTGACCACGGCCCAGGTGGCGGCGCTGACGACGGCACAACTGGCCAGCCTCGGCACGGCCGACCTGAACGCATTCGGCACGGCGCAGTTCGCCGCGCTGAGCAGCGTTCAGGTGCAAGGGCTGCGCCCCGCGCAAATCGCTGCGCTGGAAACGGCCGACCTGCGGGCGCTGAGCTCGGCCGCGCTGAGCAGCCTGAGCAGCGCGCAATTTGCCTCCCTCACGGCCGCACAGCGGCTGGTGCTGCCGCCGAGCCAGATGGCGCTGCTGAGCACGTCGCAGATCGCCAGTTTGAGTTCGAGCGACCTGAACGCGCTCGGCACCGCACAACTCGCCGCCTTCAGCACGGTGCAGGTCAGCGTGTTGGGCGGCGCGCAGATTGCCGGCCTCGACACGGCGCACCTGCGCGCACTGACCACGGCCCAATACGCCGCGCTCAACACGGCGCAGGCGGCCGCGCTCGTCAGCGCCCAGATGGCGGCGCTGGAGACCGCCGACCTGCGCGCGTTGAGCTCAAACGTGTTGCAGGTGCTGACGACCGCGCAACTGCGCGCGCTCGAAGCGTCGCAGATCGCTGCACTGAGCACCGCACAAGTGGCGTCGCTGACCACGGCGCAAATCGCCGGGTTGGCCTCGGAAGACCTCAATGCGCTTGGCACGGCGCAATTCGCCGCGCTGACCGTGTCGCAGGTGGCGGCGTTGACGCCGAGCCAGTTGGCGAACCTGGAATCGGCCGATGTGCGCGCATTGAAAAGCGCTGCGCTGCAAGCGCTCAGCAGCACGCAGATCGATGCGTTCGGCAGTGCGCAGCTGCTCGCGCTGAGCACGGCGCAGGTGGCGGCGCTCGGCCCGAGCCAATTGGCCGGCATGGGCAGCGCGGCGCTGAATTCGTTAGACACCGCGCAATTCGCCGCGTTGTCGAGCCGGCAAGTCGCGCAGTTGAGCAGCAGCCAGATAGCCACGCTCGAAACGGCCGACCTGCGCGCCCTGAGCACCGCCGCAATTCGTGCGATCGGCAGCGCGGCGATCGCGGCGCTGGCCTCAGACCAGGTGCAAGCGTTGGGCACAGCCCAGATCGCCGCACTTCGGTCAGACCAAATCCAGGCCCTGAGCACCGACCAACTGGCGGCTCTGGGCACCGCTCAGATGGCGTCGCTCGGCACTTCGCAAGTGATTCTGCTGGGCTCCGATCAGCTGGCCAGTCTGGCGACGCAGAATCTCAACGCTCTCGGCACGGCGCAGTTCGCCGCGTTGCGCACGGCGCAGGTGGCGGGGCTGACGACAGCGCAGCTCGCAGCGCTGGAAAGCGCCGACCTGCGCGCGCTCGGATCGGCCGCGCTGCGGGCCTTATCGACGGCGCAGATCGAGGCCTTCGACAGCAGCCAGTGGGCCAGCTTGGCCACCAGGCAGGTGGCCGCGTTGACCTCGGCACAGATCGCCAGCATTGAGACGAACAACCTGAACGCGCTGGGCACCGCGCAGTTCGCCGCCCTCACCAGCGAGCAGGTTCGAGGTCTGACGACCACGCAGGTGGCGGCGCTCGAAACGATTGACCTGCGCGCGCTGAGCAGCGCTGCCTTCGGGGCATTCAGCAGCGCACAGTTCGCCGCGCTGACGTCGGCGCAGCGACTGGCGCTGCCGGCCGGCCAGATGTCGGCTCTCGGCACGGCGCAAATCGCGGCGTTGACCAGCGACGAATTGAATGCATTGAGCACCGCGCAGTTCGCAGCACTCACCACCCGGCAGACCTTGGTGCTCGACAGCACGCAGATTGCCGGGCTCGACTCGGCCCACGTGCGCGCCCTGACGACCGCGCAATTTGCCGCCTTCACGACGTCGCAGGTGGCGGCACTGCTGACCGAGCAGATGGCGGTGATGGAAAGCGCGGATCTGCGCGCACTGAGCACGGCCGCGCTGCGCGCGCTGAGCGCGGGCCAGCTCGAGGCCCTCGACTCGCGGCAGATCGGCGCCCTCACGTCTGCGCAGCTGGCGTCGCTGACCACCGGCCAGGTCGCCACGCTGAGCACGGAAGATCTGAATGCACTCGGCAGCGCGCAATTCGCGGCGCTGACCTCGGCGCAGGTGGCGGCGTTCAGCGCGATACAGCTGGCCAACCTGGAAAGCGCCGACGTGCGCGCGCTGAGCACAGCCGCGCTGGTGGCGCTGAGCACGGCGCAGTTCGACGCGTTCGGCACCGATCAGCTGCTGGCGCTGAGCACCCGGCAGATCGCCGCGCTCAGTCCGAGCCAGCTGGCAAGCCTGGGCACCGACGACCTGAACGCGCTCGGCACCGCGCAGTACGCCGCGATGACCAGCGGCCAGGTGGCGCAGTTCAGCACGACCCAAATGACGGCCTTGGAAACCGCCGACCTGGCCGCGCTGAGCACCGCCGCGATCGCGGCCGTCAGCACGCAGGCGATCGCAGCGCTCGACGCGCAGCACATCCAGGCGCTCACCACAGCGCAGATCGCCGCCTTGAGCACGGCGCAGGTGCAAGCGCTGACAACCGCCCAGATCGTCGCGCTGAGCACTTCGCAGATCGTGGCGCTGGAGCCGCGCGACATCGCCGTGATGACCAGCGATCAGGTCGCCGGCTTCGAAGCAGAAGACATCGGCGCGATGAGCGCGAAGCAGATCGACGCACTGATCCTGGCCACGCCCATCATGCTTGACCTGAACGGCGACGGCATCCGCACGCTGGCGGCCGCGCAAGGCGTGCTGTTCGATCTGGCCGGCACCGGCCACGCGTCGCGCTGGGGCTGGGCCGCCGGCGGCGACGGTCTGCTGGTGCGCGACCGCAACCACGACGGATTGATCAACGACGGCACCGAGCTCTACGGCCAGGCCACGCTGAAAGGCGACGGCACGCGGGCCGGCAACGGCTACGCGGCGATGGCGCTGGACGACACGAACCACGACGGCCACCTGAACGCGACGGACGCGCACTGGAAAGAGCTGCAAGTGTGGGTCGACGCCAACCACGACGGCAAGACCGACCAGGGCGAGTTGCACGCGCTGGCCGATTTCGGCATCGCGGAGCTAGATCTGCACGCCAGCACGGGCTCGGAGATCAACCACGGCAACCTGCTGGGGCTGGTGTCGTCTTACACCAAGACCGACGGTTCGCTCCATGCCATGGCGGATGTGTGGTTTGCCAAGGACGTGGCCCTGGTCGAGACCGCACAGCCTGCGCTGATCACGGCCACCCACCGGCTCACTGTGGCGCATGCCGATCTGCTGGTTGCGCCGCGTCCGGAGCTGTACCAGATTCCGAGTGCGGACCCGATTTTCCAAGCAACCGCGGTCATTGCGGCAGCTTCCAACGCGGCCGGTCAGCGCGACTGCACGGCCTCCGAGTCCGAGGCACCGACGAGGATCGATCGGCGCCTGCTGTCTGACGGTGAGCCCCGGGTTGCGCCTCTGATCTGAAGCGGGGCTTCGACTGCCTGCGGCCGCCGTCCTCCGTGGACTGATTTCCGCTGACGCCTTGCGCCCGTCCATCACGCCACTCGCCCTTGCCTCGGTTCATGCGCCCGAGAGTCTGGCTGGCGTCAGGGCAGCGCCGTGGCGTGCGGCTTCCTCGCGCTCATGTTCAAGCTGATGCGTTGCCCGGCGAAGCTCATGTCGCTGGTGTCGTGAAAGTGAGGGAAGCGCTCCACGCGCCGCACGTCGGTGAATCCTGCGCTGAGCAGGAAACCTCCGAGCAACTCCTCCGTCAAACCGACTTTGTGGTAATCGAACGCGTCGACGTGGCCGCCGAAGATCATCATCATGACCTTGAAGTGGTCGAGCATGGGCAGTTGCTTGTTCAGCATCAGGCCGGCCAGGATTTCGAGGTCGGGGACGCTGATTTCGACAGATCCGCCCGGTTGCAGCACCCGCAGCCATTCAGCAAGGGTTCGATGAAGCTCGTCGCGGTAATCGAAATGCTCCACCACATGCGACGCGTAGACCACCTCGAAGCTGTTGTCGGCAAAACGCGACAGGTCGTTGGCATTGCCCAGATGGTCGACGTTCGGGCCGGGCAATGCATTGAGCACTTCCCAACCCTCGCAGCGCAGCTTGCCGCCGATATGCAGCCGGCGCGGGAGTCCTGCGACACCTTTTTCGGTGGCAGCCACTGGCGTCAGACCCGGGGCTGCGAAGGCTCTGACTTGTTTTGTGTGCATGAGCGTCAACGCAGCCTCCAGGTTGCGGCAAAACCGGTCCGAGTCGAACAGCGCATGGGTGTGGCGATTCGCGGCCAGCCGGTCCTTGATTGCCTGCAGGCGCGCCGGGTCCTGCACCAACTGCACCACCAGCGCTTCGTAGTCGGCCATGCGGCTGGTGATCAGCTCGGGCAGCCCGATGGCGTGCAGCAGGCTGGCCGCCACGCGCGCCGGAAAGGCGTCTCCCTGGCAGGTCACCACCGGCAGCCCGGCCATCAGCGCGTCGGCCGCGGTGGTGTGAGCGTTGTACGGCGAGGTGTCCAGAAACAGATCGGCCAGCCGGTAGCGTGCCAGGTGGTCTTCGACCTGCGGCACGCGCCCTGCAAACACGAGCCGTGCCGGGTCGATGCCGCGCTCTTGGGCCTCTCGCCGCAGGTTGTCCTGCATCGGCCCGGCGCGCGAGGCCAGCCACAGCACGCTGCCGGGCAATTGCTGCAGGATGCGCATCCAGGCGTCAAACAGCGGTGGGTTGATCTTGAAGTTGTGACTGAAGGCGCACAGCACGGGCCCGACTTCAGGCAGTCCGCATTCGGCGCGCGTGGGCGTGCGCTCGGAAATCTTCAACCCGGTGTCGGTGGGCAGGTAGCTGTCGGGCAGGTAAGCCACGCGTTCGCTGTAAAAGGCCTGGTGCTCGGGCGGTATGACGTGCCGGTCGGCCACGATGTAGTCGTAATGGTCGCTGGCCATGCTGCCGGGGTAGCCGAGGTAGTTGACCTGGATCGGCGCGGGGCGGTGCGCGAAGACTTCGGGGCGTGCGTCGGAGGTGTAGCCGGCCAGGTCGATCAGGATGTCGACCTCGAGCGCGCGGATGCGCTGCGCGATCTGCAGGCTGCCCTGCCCTGCGAGGTCGATGAACTGGTCGAACGAGCCCTCCAGTCGCTTGCGAAAGCGGCTGCCGTCGTCCATGCCGATCGAGATGGCGATGATCTCGAAGCGGCTGCGGTCGTGACGCTCGAAGATGCCGCTCATCAGGTGGCTCACCGGGTGCTCGCGAAAGTCCGGCGAGACGTAGCCGATGCGCAGCCGGTCGTGTGCGTAACGCTCGCCATTCCACAAAGAGTGCGCAGGCCGGGGATAGCGTTCGTTGGCAAATACCCGGGCACACAGGAACTGGTCGCGCGCTGAGCTCTGCAGAGCCATCAAAGCAAAGCTCTTGCAGACCCGGCGCTCGGCACGCACACCTTCGATGATGGCCTTGGACAAAGGCTCCAGATCGGTCCAGTCGCAGGAACGCAGGCGCTCGTAGCACAGCATGCCCGGGGCATCAGGGTACAAAGGGTTCAAGCGCACCAGGCGCTCGAACATCGGGATAGACCGCTGCGGCTGGTCCATCTGCGCCAGCAGCGTCGCGGCGTTGCCGAGCGCCTTCTGGTGATCGGGTTCGATCTTGAGCAGTCGTTCGAAACGAACCAGCGCCTCGTGGTGCCGGAACATCTGGCGCAACAGCACTCCACTGTTGAGCAAGGCCTCACGGAATTCGGGTTGCAGCTCAAGCGCCCGGTCGTAGCTCTTCAGCGCCTCGTCGTTGCGACCCAGGCCCTGCAGCAGCACGGCCTGGATGCCCCACAACGGCGCAAAGCCGGGCACCGCGACGACACCCCGTTCCGTCAGGCGCACACCGTCGGCGTAGCGCTTCTGAATGTTCAGGATCAACGCCACGTGATAGAGCGCGAAAGCGTCGTTCGGGTTGCGGCCCAACAAGGCGCGGAAAACGGTCTCGGCCTCTTCCAGCTTGCCGCTGCTTAGCAATAACGAGGCCTGGTCCTGAAGGCTTGTCAACGAAGGTCGGACGGGTCTGACCTTGCTGGGCTTCGTGTTCTTCGCCATAGTGTCAGTCGGTACGTTCGTGGTGAACTCGGCGGGGCACCGGTTCGACGCTCGGTGCACGTGCGAGTTCTGCAGCAAGAAGGTCAGCAAGGGCGACGATCAAGCGCCTCGCGGTGTCCTCAGCATCTCGCGCACCCGGGCAAAGGCCTGCAGGTATTCAGGAAACGGCTGCACCCGGTAGGCCAGCTTCAGGGCATCGCTGAGGATCGCCTCATGAGGGTGTTCGCGCAGTGCCGAGCCCGACCACCCGAAGGCATACGGGTCGGCCGCGTGCGTGCGCCAGATCGGCTGCACCGTCAGCAGCAGCGACGCCAACCGCTCCAGCAGAAACACCTTGCGCTGCACCGCGCCCGGGTAGCTGGTCGGGTTGATCAACGCTTCTCGCAACGCGCCCGGCGGGCCTTCGCAGACGTCAAAAAACAGCTCGCACAGTTCCAGCCAGGCCCGCCAAAAAGCAGGCCGGGCGACGAAGTAGTTCGAAAACACCACCTGGCGCGAGTCCATCACCAACGGACGCAGCGCGGTCGGCCTGCCGATGTGGCCCAGGAACGCTTCCAGCGCGTCGATCAGGCCGGGATCGAACAACTCGCCCTGCTCGAACACGTTCAGGAAAAAGGCGCCCATGTCGGGCTGCGGCGAGAACAGCACCACATCGGCGTTCGGTGCCGCATTGCGCACGATGCGAATCACGTCGGCATGGGCGAGGCCGGTCTTCGCGCCGAATTTGGGCGAGAAGAAGCCGTAGAAGGCGTCGTCATCGAGCGGCTGATTCAGCAGGTAGCGGCGAATCGGCCAGTATTCGAACCAGTCGGGTCGCGGGTTGGCCAAGTTGTCCAGCGCGGCATAGCCCGGCTCGACCGCCGCCAGTGTCTGAGGCGAGTACGCGATTTGGTGCAGGTGAACGGCGGTTGCGGTCATGGCAAGGTATCACCTGCTCAGTTCGGAATCAGCTTGTAGACATATTGAAATGCAGTGGCGTCGCGGGACGCCAGTTCCTCGTCCAGCCCCGCGACGCGCGCGAAGGCGCGCACCGCGCTCAGCATTTGCGGCTGCAGCGGCGAATTCAGCGTGCGCATCAGGCCAGACTCGGCGTGCCAGCCGGTCTGCTCGAACATCTCATGCAGCGTGATTCGCGTGAACCAGCGCAGGTGCGTGCGGTCCAGCAAGCCGCTGTCTTCGTAGCGGAATTCCCCGGCCGCCAAGCGCATCTGCAGGCTCCAGTGCTGCGCGTTGGGGATGCACACCAGCATGCAGCCGTCGGCATCGATGCGGCGACGGATGCGGCGCAACACGGCCCATGGGTCGCGCAGGTGTTCCAGGCAATCGCCAAAGATCCAGCAGTCGCTCGGGAACAAGGCGTCGAAGCGCGGTTCATCCAGCGTTTCGATGTTGGCGGCAATGGCCTCGTTGCAGTAAGCAGCAGCCACCTGAGCGTAATCGGGGTCAATGTCGATGCCGACGTACTGCACGCCGGGTTGGCGCTGCCGCACCGCCTGCGCCAGCGCGCCGTGCATGCAGCCCACCTCGACGACCCGGCGCGCCGTCGTCGGCACCATGGCCAGCAGGTCGGTATTGACGGTGGCGTGGGCGGGGGTCTGCTTCATCGCGCCCGAAGCGGCAAGTGCAATGTGCGCGGCCGGTGCTTCGGTGGTCACATAGAGCACGTTGTCGGCCTTCATGCCGAGTGCGGCCATCTGTTCAAGGCCTTGTCGCATGCTGAAGGTGCGGTCGGTCGTGGGCTGGAACTGGTCGATGAAGGGCAGGCTCTCCTTGCCGAACACGAAGTTGCCCACCAGCGCCGCCGGTGTCACCAGATACATCCGCGGCTGCAGTGCCATCAGCGAACCCGCCGGCACGCCGATGAGGTGCTCCTCGAGATCGCCGGCGTGGTTCTGGTGCTGTGGATAGAACCACAGCGGGGTGCTCAACACCAGCCGGCTGTCGGGGCCCAGAGATTGCAACAGCGACTTCAGCAAGTGCTTGGCGGCCAGTGCGTCGAGATGCTCGATGACGTCGAACAGGCACAGCACGTCGTAGGACGCGAGCACCTGTTGCGGGATCTCCTGCGCCAGACCGTGCCAGATGTTGCGGTACCAGCCCTTGTCGAACAGCGCCACGTTCTGGCAGGTCTTCTCGAAGCCGTCGATGCCGTCCACCTGCCAATGAGCAGTGGCCGGGTTGGTCTTGAGCACACGCGCCAACTCGCCGATGCCGAAGCCGATGTCCAGCACGGTGCGCGCAGCGCTGTTGTCGGCGTACACGTGTTGCACGATCTCCTTGGTCGCCGCAGAGTCGCCGTTGTAGATCTGGTCGTTGGCCGGAATGGGCGCGACGATGCGGTAGTCGTTGACGATCACGTTCAGCATGGCGGCAAATCTCTTTGCAGGTGAGGGAGTGCGATCAGGCCAACGCAGGACTGGGCCGGTTTCAGGCGCTGGCGATGACGTCTTGCAATTCCTGCAGCTTCAGTTTCACCGGCACCAGAAAGCGATAGGACCAGCCGTCGTCGCACTCATTGCGGTCGAACTCGAAAAACCAGCTGTCTGGGCGTATGAGCATCGGGTTGCCGTCGGCGGCGCCGATCGACTGCTTGACCTGGCGGAAGAAGTCGAAGCTCTGCACCGCATAGTGGTTCAGACGCAGATGCTGCTGGCTGGGCTCGAGCTCACGCATGAAGCCGTTCGTGATCGGCCGGTGCAGTTCGTCGAAGGTGCCCAACAGCGTGTGAAACAGGTGCGCGCCTTGCACCTGCGCGGTTTGGCCGCCGCGCAGGATGCTCTTGACGTGACGGTTGGGCTGGAAATCGTGTCGGCTGTGTCGCGAGTAGTCCTGCAGCACCAGTCCGTCAGGGTCCTGCACATGCCCACTGCTGCCGTAGCACTGCCAGTAAACGGCCAACGCCGACAAAGCGCGCGTCTCGAACGGCGCCAGGCTGGCGCCGATGTGCAGGCCTTCGGCGGGCAACAGAAACTCATCGCCGTCGAGGAAGGCCAGCCAGTCGACTTCAAGGCAATAGCTGCTGGCGGCGTGCTGAAAGGCTAACAGCTGCGGTTGTGGCTGCTCGTCGAGTACGTGCACCTTGATTGCGTACCGGCGTGCCAGCTTGAGCAGCTTTTCCGTCATGCCGTCGCTTGTCTTGTGCACATAAAGGAAAAACTGCTCGAACCCCACTGCCATGTGAAAGGCCAGCCACTCGACGACCCACTTGCTGCGGTTGCGTTGAATCGAGGCGATGCCCAGCTTCATTCCAGCCACACCGTGATGCCCAGGCCGAGCGAGCGCAGCAGCGCGCTGGCCTGCTGTCCGTCGTGCAGCGCGTTGACGTAGGCCACGCGCAGGTTGTAGTGCTCGCTCTCGGCGCCCATCACGTCGAACAGCGAGCGCCGGCCCATCTGCTGCCATTGCTGCAACGTGAAGTTGCGCACCCGGTCGCTGTTGCGCACCACCTCGACGGTGCGGCGCGCGCGGTCGAACGCCGAGGCGGCCTGCTCGTAGACCTCGGCGATGCGGAACTTGCGGGCCTCGAGCGCGTCTTCGCGCTGCAGCCGCGCGGCCTCGGCGCGCTTGCGGGCGGCGGAGATGCTGTGGTCGGCGCCGGGGTTGAGCAACGGAATGCTCAGGCTGACGCCGGCCATCAGCGACGTCGCACTGCCGGTGCCCACCGATTTCGCACCGGTCAGCACCCAGTTGAATTGCGGCTTCTGGCCGGCGACCACGGCCTTGGCATAGTTTTCCAGGCCCTGCGCGGCGGCGCCCTGCGCCAGGATCTCGTTGGAGCGTTCGGCCTCGGCCAGCACGTCGTCCAGCAACGGCAATGACAGCAGCACCGACGACAGGCCTTCGCTGCTGGGCAGCGCGTCGCCGATGAAGCGCGCCAGCCGGGTGTTGGTCTGGCTCAGCGCCGAGGCGGTCTGGGCCTGCAGCAACTCGGCCTGCAGCAGGGTCTTGCGGGCTTGCACCAGTTCGCTGGCTCGGCCCTTGTCGGCCGAGACGATCGTCGTCAGCGCTTCGACCAGACAGCTCATCTTGCGTTCGTACTGCTGGTACACCTGCGCCTGCAGACGGTAGCGGTTGCGGTCGAGTGCCAGCGACACGGTCTGCAGCGCGATCTGGTCCTGCGTGGTCAGCTGCCCCAGGCGCGCCGATTCGGCCAGGCGGCTGCGCCAGTGGGTGATTTGCTGCGTGCGGCCGGCGTCGTACAGCAGCGCGCTGACGTTCAGGTTCGCGCGCGCCGTGGCGCCCTGCGTGCTGGCCGCGCCCGGCGCGTTGCCGTACATGCCGCCGGTGGTGGCCGACAGCGTGGCCTGCGGGCTGGCGCCGGCGCGGGCTTCCTCGGCGTCGCTGGCGGCGGCTTCGGCCAGCAGCCGGGCAGCACCGATCGCATTGCTGCGCCGGAGCGCCTCGTGCACCATGCCCTGCAAGGTCAGGCGCGGTGCGCTGATGTCGGGCACCGTGGTGTCCGACGCAGACGGTGGTGGCGTTTCCAGATTCTGCTCGTCGATGCAACGGGCCTGCCCGGGCCGCGCGAACAACACGGCCAACAACAGCAACAGCAGGGCGAACAGGCGGGGCTGGCGGGGCTGGCGGGATTCAGCGGCGGGCATGACGGCGGCTCCTCGGACGGATGCCGACACGCTGCGGCACGGGCTCCAGTACACCGCAGCCCCGGCCGTCGTCAAACGGCGAATACCGGGGCAGTTGCCGGCCAAATGTCCACGCCGCCGAGCGCGCCGGGCGGGTCCGGGCCGGTGCCGGGCACGCGCCGTCTGCACGCCGAACATGCGCCGACAAGCTCAAGGCACGCGCAGGCCGACAGGCCGCTGCCCGAACACCCGTTGACGTGTGGTGCGGAGCGAACCCGCACACACGGCCTTCTGCTCACGCACACACCGACCGGGCTGCCGGCGGGTCAAGCCCAAGTCGAGCGGCTCAGTTCTCCCGGAACGCCTCCTTCGACTTCATCATCGGCCGCAGCAGGAAGTTCAGCACCGAGCGCTCGCCGGTGCGCACCTCGACCGACGCCGTCATGCCCGGGATCACCGGCAGCGGCTTGCCCCGGGCCTGCAGCTTGGAAGGTTCGGCGCGGATCATCGCGCGGTAGTAGGTGCCGGCTTCGGCGGACGCCGCGCGGTCGACGTCGCCGAGCGCGTCGGGGCTGATGTATTCGATGCGCCCGGTCAGCCCGCCATAGGTGGTGAAGTCATAGGCCAACAGCTTGATCGTCGCGGTCTGCCCGACCCGCACGAAGCCGATCTCGGACGGCTTGATGCGCGCCTCGATCAGCACGCGCGGCCCCAGCGGCACGATCTCCATCATCGGCCCGCCCGGCGCGATCACGCCGCCCACCGTGACGCTGCGGATGTTCTTCACCAGCCCGCGCACCGGCGAGGTCAGCACGGTGCGGCGCAGCACGTCGGCGCGGCCGGCCATCTGCTCCTCGATCTGCGCCAGCTCGGTCTGCACGCGCACCAGCTCGCTGGCGGCCTCCTGGCGGAAGCGGTTGACGCGCTCCTGGCTTTGCAGCTGCAAATCGTTGACCTGGCGCCGCAGCCGCATCACCTCGACCTCCGACATCAGGCCCTTGGCCGACATCGCTTCCGACACCGCCAGCTCGCGCTTGAGCAGCTCGATGCTGCGCTGGTTCGAGCTGACAGATTCCTGCAGCAGGCGCCGGCGCGCCTGGAACGACTCGGTCTCGACCTCGACGTTGGTGCCCAGCGCCATCACGTCTTTCGGAAAACTCAGCTCGCGGCCGCCCGACTCGGCCACCAGCCGCGCCATCGTCGCCTTCAGCGCCAGGCGCTTGCCCTGGGTTTCGTTTTGTTGGGCCTCGTAGCGCGTGGGGTCGATCTGCGCCAGCTCCTGGCCCTCGTTGACCTGCATGCCTTCGCGCACGTAGAGCTCGCGCAGGATGCCGCCCTCCAGGCTGGCGATCACCTGCTCGCGCCCGTCGGGCACGATGCGACCGTCGGCGCGGGTGATGACGTCGACCCGCGTGAGCGCGGCCCAGGCGATCGCCACCACCACGATCAACAGCATCAGGTACAGCGCCAGGTTGATGTGCGGCGTGCTCTCGACCAGGTGCGCGGCGCGCAGGTCGGCCAGGTAGTTCGCATCGCTGCGCGCCAGCACGGCCTCGTGCTCGCCGGCCTTGCGCTCACCGAACGGGTTGCCAAACATCGCGGGCTAGACCGAGGCCTCGCGCTGCATCGGCTGGGTGGCCGGATGGCGGTGCAGGTTGGACGGCGGCTCGCCGGCGCCCGCGCTCGGTGGCGCACTGGGCTTGACGCCCGCCAGGGCCGCCAGCACCTGCGACTTCGGACCGTCCAGCACCACCTTGCCGCCGTCGACCACCAGCACGCGCGTCACCAGTTCGAGCACCGCCGGGCGGTGCGTCACCACGATCAGCGTGCGCTGGCCGACGGCTTCCTTCAGCTGGCGCAGGAACAGCAGTTCCGACTGCGCGTCCATCGAACTGGTCGGCTCGTCCATCAGCAAAATCTGCGGCTGCGTGACCAGACAGCGCGCCAGCGCCACCAGCTGCCGCTGCCCGCCCGACAGCAGGCCGCCCATTTCGCCGACCGGCAGCTCCCAGCCCTTCGGATGCGAGGCGATCACGCGGTCCAGACCGGTCATCTTGGCGACTTCCGTGAGCCCGGTGGCATCGATGCTGACACGGCCCATCACGACGTTCTCTCGCAGGCTGCCGTTGAACAGGCGCGGCTCCTGCGACACGAAGCCGACGCTGCCGCGGAAGTCGGCCGGGTCGATCTGGCGCAGGTCGATGCCGTCGACCTCGACCATGCCCTCGGTCGGCTGGTACAGCGCCGCCAGCAGCCGCAGGATGGTCGACTTGCCGCTGCCGATGCGCCCGAGGATCGCCACGCGCTCGCCCGGCTCGAAGCGCAGGTTGATGTTGCGCAGCACGCGCGGCGCCGCATCGCCGTCCTGTTCAGGATACGAAAAGCTCACTTCGTGCAGCCCGATGCGACCGCTCACCCGGTGGTGCGGCACGTAGCTGCGACCCCGCTCACGCTCGGTCGGCAGGCTCATCACGCGGTCGATGGACACCATCGCCGCGCGCGCGCCCTGGTAGCGCGTGGCCAGCGAGACCAGGCTGCCCAGCGGCGCCACGGCACGGCCCGCGAACATGATCGAGCCGATCAGCGCACCGCCGGTGATGACGCCGTCCTTGATCAGGTAGACGCCCCAGACCATCATCACCAACGTGACGAGTTGCTGCGCCGCAGCCGACAAATTGTTCGCCATGGCCGACATGGCGCGTGCACGCAATGCCGACTCGGCCGCCGCGGCATTGGCATGTTCGTGGCGCTGCAGAAAGCGGCCCTGTGCACCAGACGCCTTCAGGTCCTCGAGCCCCTCGATCGCTTCGATCAACACGCCTTGCAGTTCGGCCTGCTGGTGCATGTTGGCCGACATCGAGCGCCGCAGCGAACCCTGGATCGCCCAGGCCAGCCCGAGGATCACGGGAATCGCGATCACCAGCACCCAGCCGAGCGGGCCGCCGAGCACGAAGATCATCGCGACGAAGATGACGATGAACGGCAGGTCGCTGACCGCCGACAGCGTGGCCGAGGCGAAAAAGTCGCGCACCACCTCGACCTGCGCGAAGCTGTGCGCGTACGAGCCCGCCGACGCCGGGCGGTGCTCCATGCGCACATCCAGCGTCTGGCGAAACAGCAGCGAGCCGATGATCAGGTCGGTCTTGCGGCCTGCCAGGTCGATCAAATGGCTGCGCAATTGCCGCGAAATCAGGTCGAACACCAGCGCCAGCGCCGAGGCCGTTCCCAATGCCCACAGCGTGACGATGGCCTGTTGGGGAATCACCTTGTCGTAGACCACCGACATCACCTGCCCGCTCACCAGCATCAGCACGTTGCTGAGCAGCGCCGCCAGCAGCGCCGAACGGTAGTAGGGAATGAAGCGACCCAGCGTGCCCCACAGCCAGTGGCTGTTCGGGTCGCGCAGCAGCGCCTCGGCGGCGCCGGCGTGCTGCGCCTGCGCCACCGGCGTGGCCATCAGCGCGAAACCGCTGTACTCCGGTGTTAGCTCGGCCTCCAGCGCCATGCAGGTGTGCGGTTGCGGTCCGGGCATGACCACTTCGTACTGGTCGTTGCGGGCCGGGTCGGGACGCCGCACCACCACGCAGGCGTCGCCGTTTCGCAGCAGCAGCACCACCGGCAGCAGCAGGCTGTGAATGTCGCCGAGGCGCCGCTGCACCATGCCGGCGTTGAAGCCGGCCTCGCGCAGCACGCGCACCGCCTGGTCGGGCCCGAGCGCGCCAGACAGCGGCAGCCCCGACACCAGCGACGCCGCCGAACGCGGCCGGCCGTGGTGCTGGGTCAGCCACACCAGCGCCTGCAGCAAGGCGTCGTCGACCGGGCCGGCCTGCGGCGCGGCGCTGGGCTGCGTCAGTCCTTCGCCGCCCTGCAGCGCGTCGATCTCGAGCGTCAGGTCCACGCCCAGGTCGTCGGCCGGTGCGTTGATGAAGGGTTCCTGTCGGGCCGACATGCCGGGGCTCGGTGGTCGATCTGCCGGCAATCAGAGGGCGCGGTGCGCCAGGGCCAGCCGCTCGAACTCGGTTTCGAGGTCGCGCACGAAGGCCGGGATGTCGAACAGGTGCGACTGGCGCCCGTGTTCGGCGAGATAGCGCTTGTACGAGGCCACGCGCAACGGGTTGCGGCCCAGTTGCACCGCCAGGCGTTCGTAGTCGGCGAGCGACTCGGTCACCAGGTCGGGCAGGCCGACCGCGCTGAGCAGGCTGCCGGCCATGCGCGAGATGTAGCTGCGGCCCGACCAGGTGAGGATCGGGGTGCCCATCCACAGCGCGTCGCTGGCGGTGGTGCCGGCGTTGTACGGGTGGGTGTCGAGGAACAGGTCGGCCAGCTGGAAACGCGCCAGGTAGTCGGGCGGCGCCACGCGCGGCGCAAAGATCAGCCGTTCGCGCGGCACCTGATGCGCGTCGGCCTCGCGGAGCATGTTCTCGCGCGCCCAGTCGTTGTCGGCCAGCAGCCACAGCACACTGCCCTCCACCTGCTGCAGGATGCGCATCCAGGACTGGAACACCGGCTGCGTGAACTTGTGGTTGTTGTTGAACGAGCAGTAGACGAAGCAGTTGGCCGGCAGCCCGTAGCTGGCGCGCGTCGGCAGCACGCCGATCTCGCGCTGGCGGTCGCTCACCTGGTAGCAGTGCGGCAGGTACAGCGGCTTCTCGGTGTAATAAGCCAGCGACTCGGGCGGCATGACGAAGCGGTCGGCGATGATCCAGTCGACCCCCGGCAGCGCCGACGTGCCGGGCAGGCCGAGGTAGCCGACCTGGATCGGCGCCGGCCGCATGCCCAGAAGGGCCGGCCGCGCGCCATTGGTGATGCCCTGCAGGTCGACCACGATGTCGATGCCCAGTTGTGCGATGCGCTGCGCTGCCGCCGCATCGCTTAGCGTCGCCAGCGGCACATGATGGTCCATCGCGGCCAGCAGGCGCTGGCGCAACGGCGAGCCGTCCTCAATGCTCCAGCACAGGCCGTAGACCTCGAAGCGATCGCGGTCGTGCAATTCGAGCAGTTCGGGCGTGAGCAGCCCGACCGCATGCATCTTCAGGTCGCCCGACAAGTAACCGACCTTGATGCGCCCGCTGCGTGGCGGCGCGCTGCGGTGCAGCGGCACGGCCGGCGGGGCCGGCACCTTGTCCTGCACGAAGCGCCGCGCCACCAGCAACTGCAGGGCAGGATCGTCGCTGGCGCCGAGCATTGCCAGCGGCGAGGTGCCCACCAGCAACTGGTTCAGCGTCACCTCACCCACCGGCAGGTAAGTCGGCCATTCGCAGCGCTTCTGGCGGATGTGCACGTAGTGCTGGATCACGTCCGATTGATCCGCCTTCAACGCCAGGCTCTGGCGCATGAAGTCCTCGGCCTCGTCGTAGCGGCGTTCCATCTCGCTCAGGCGGGCCAGGTTGTTCAGCGCATGCAGTTTCAGGTCGACCACGTCGACACCCTGCATCGCGGGCAGGGCGAGAGCCTCGCGCCAGACCGCCAGCGCTTCGCCACAGCGGCCCTGCTGCTCGATCTGATGGCCCAGATTCAAACGCGCCTGCACGAAGCCCGGGTCCAGAACCACCGCCTGCCGGTATGCCGCCTCGGCGTCGGCATGGCGCTGCAAGGCGCCGAGCACGGTGCCCCAGTTGAAGCAGGCGACATGCCGCAACGGTGAGTCGGTGCGAGCGATCCAGCGTTCGTACAGCAATGCCGACGCCTCTGCGGCGCCGTGCTGGCTCAGCCGGTGGGCACGCTGCATCAGGTCGCCAAGCGGCATGGCGCCGCTGTCCACCAGCGCAAATTCGTCCGCCAGTTCGCTGTCCGGCGGCGGCACGGGCAGCGCTTCAGCGGCAGCGACGGGAACAGCTTGCATGGCGAATGAGGTCGGGAGTGGCGACGTTTCGATTGTGGTTTTCGGGTGTCCCGGCGGTCGCAGCAACAGGCCGGTGAACGGTGCGTTGTTCGACACCGATGCCGTTCAGACGGTCCAAGCGCAGCGGCGACCCGAAGGTCGCCGTGTTGCCGTGGCGCGGCGCAGCCGGCCGGTACCGGAAAACGGAACCGGCCGGCTTGCGGCGTTCAGAACCCCATGCTGGCCAGCAGGTCATCGACTTCGCTCTGGTTGGCCACCACGTCGGTGCGCCCTTTCGGATTGACCACCGGCCCGTTCAGCACCGACTGCTCAACCACCTTTTGCTGCTCGAGCGGTGCCGCCTGCAGCAACAGCTTGACCAGGCTGTCCTCGAGATCGTTGGCCAGCGCAACCACCTTGGCCACCACCTGACCGGTGAGGTCGTGGAAGTCCTGCGCCATCATGATGTCGGTCAGGTGCGAGTCGATGCGCGCAGTGGCGGCCTCGACATCACCGACGAAGTTCATCACCGCGCCCGACGCCACGGCCTTGACCGGGTCGCTCAGGATCGCCTGCGCCATGCGGCGTGTTTCGTGGCTGATGCGCGCGTGCTCGGCCTTGGCCTGGTCGACCGAGTTGAGCACCTTGTCGGCCGCGTCGCCGGTCTTCTTGGCGATGTAGGTCAAGCGGCTGCGCGCATCGGGCAGTCCTTCGGCGGCGTTCTGCAGATTCGGCATCACACCCAGCTGATGCAGCGTGTCGTGCAGCTGTCGCGTGATCTGCCCGAGTTGCCTGAATACTTCGGGCGAAGCGGCTGGCGCGGTCTGGGGCGCCAACGTGACCAAATCATCCATCTTCATGTTGTTCCTTTGAGCACGTCAGGCGGTGGCTGCGAGCTTGAGCATGATCTTCTGGACCTTTTCTTCCAAGGTCGCCTTCGTGAAAGGCTTGACGATGTAGCCAGCCGCACCGTCCTGCGCGGCGCGCACGATGTCTTCCTTGCGCGCCTCGGCGGTGACCATCAGCACCGGCAGGTGCTTGAGACTGCCGTCCTTCTTGATCGCGCTCAGCAGGTCGAAGCCGTTCATGTTCGGCATGTTGATGTCGCTGACGACGAAGTCGAACTTCGCGTTCTTGAGCATGTTGAGTGCCACGGCGCCGTCCTCCGCTTCCTCGGCGTTGGTGTAGCCAATCTCCTTGAGCAGGCCGCGCACGATGCGTCGCATGGTCGAGAAGTCGTCGACGATCAGGAATTTCATGTCGAAGGGTGTGCTCATGGCGATCCTTGCTGGGCCTTTCGTCGGTGCGGTGGTGCTGCAGCGTTGCAGTGGCAGATCACCCTGCCATCGCTCGTTATCGGGCGACAAGCGGGAAAATAGAGGGTTGTTTCTCAGCCGGTGGTGGTTCCGTTTCGGGATCGGTGCTGAACAGGCGGTCTTCGGCCTCGCGGTTCATCACGATGATGCTGATGCGTCGGTTCGCCGGGCTGAGCGGCTCCTCGGGCTCGAACAGGTTACTGGCCGCCAGTCCCTGCACGCGCAGCGTCCGGTCCTCAGGCAGGCCGCCCTGCAGCAGTTCGCGCCGCGACGCGTTGGCGCGGTCGCTCGACAACTCCCAGTTGCTGTAGCCGCGTTCGCCACCGGAGAACGGCGCGGCGTCGGTGTGGCCTTCGAGGGTGATGCGGTTGGGCACCTCGGCCAGCACCTCGCCGATCACGCGCAGCAGGTCGCGCATGGCCGGTCTGACGGTGGCGCTGCCGCTGTCGAACATCGGCCGATTGTTCTCGTCGACGATCTGGATGCGCAGGCCGTCGCGCGTCATGTCGAGCCGAATCTGCGACTGCATCGCGGCCAGTTTCGGGTTCGCCGCCAGCAGGTCTTCGACGCGGTCCTTGAGCTCCGCCAGGCGGGCCGCCTCGGCGCGCTTCTGCTCGGCCTTCAAGGCCTGCAGGTTGATGGTGCGGCGCTGCGCCTCGACATCGCCATTCTTGACCTGCCCGCTGCTGCGCGACAGGTCGCCGCCGCCACCCTTGATGATCGATGACGAGTCGCCCGAGCCGCTGCCGCTGTTGAGCAACGCCACCTTCAGCGGCGTGTTGAAGAAGTCGGCGATGCCCTTCTTGTCGCCTTCTGTGGTCGAGCCCAGCAGCCACATCAGCA
>ENA-OFCE01000104-OFCE01000104.1-metagenomes-genome-assembly--contig:-NODE-104-length-64028-cov-6.862176_pt1 | contig 64028 bp, 109 predicted proteins | sample MGYA00153388_OFCE01 | MGnify analysis MGYA00153388
CCCTCCGCGCCCAACTCGCCACGGCGGAAGCGGAGCGGAACACGGCTGAAGAAATGCTGCGGGGATGTCGAGTCCGATGCGAGCGCATGAGGTCCATGGAAGGCATGCCGCTCGACGAGTGCGCGGCAAGGCAGTTGCATGCCGAGCAGGAGCGGGACGCGGCACGGGGCACGGCGGCGGGGCTACGGGAGGCGCTGGAAGAGGGGAAGCGTTTGTCGAAGGACGCCCTGGATTCACTCTGGGACGGAAACAACAGGTTCACGGATGCCGAAGACGCGCTGTTTGAATGGTCCAAACAGGGGCTTTCCACCCCCGGCAAGTCGATCTCGGAGTGGCAGGCCGAGGTCTGGCAGAAAGCGGCTGAGCACTGCGAAGAATCCGACTTGCCTATGCCAATACCATCCGTAGGAGTAACGCTACGCCAGCACGGCGCGAACGTGTGCTGCGCTATGGCCGCAGAACTCCGCGACGAAGCAGCCCGCCTCCGCGCCGGGGGTGGGGAGTGAAGAAATCCAGATGGGATGGATGTGTGGTTGCCGCCGTGATGCTGTTTGCCACCGGCCTCGTCCTTTATCAACTCGCCTCAGCCGCACTATGGCTCCGGGCGCTGTGGGCGGTTGGGGGTGGAAAGTGACGAACCCTCAGTGCCATATTCTGATCGCCTTTGGTCTGGTCATGATTAACATGGGCGCGGCGTTAATGACCATAGGGTTAATTCATCTATACGGGGGCGCAAAATGACGCACGCGGAACGGCTGGAAAGCCTGGCGGAAGAATTGGATAAGGTCCTGGCGTTTCTCGACCCGCCGAAGCCAGGCGAGACTCACTGGCAGGAGCTAGACGCTATATCCCTCCGCGCCGGGGCCGACGCCATCGTTGAGAACGAAGCGCTGAAGACGCGGGTGGTGGAGCTGGAGGCGGTGGCACAATGGCAACCAATACGAGAGGCCACAGAGGGGGTAAGACTTGACGTGGTTGGTTGCAAATTTGCAAATAATAAAAAAGGTTGGTTGCGAGGCACGGGATATTACAAAACAGAGGCAACGCGAAGTGGATTTACCCACTTTTTCACATTTCCTGATCCCCCAAGAGAGGGTACCCGATGACCCGCCCGGTCGAGACGCCTCGTGATCCCCGCGTGGACCCCAAGCCGGGGGACGTGCTACGGAAAGGCAAGCGAGTAAGAACGGTGTTGGTTGTGTCTAAAGTATTTAATCGTGTCACGTACACGACGGCAAGCGGTATCGAGACTCATGTTCTGCTGAGCTACTGGGCCGACTGGGCCGATAACGCGGAGGTGCTGAATGCCGCCGACTGAGTGTAAGTGCGTCCGGTGCTACTGCGACCCGGTATGGGTGGCCGCGCATGGTAACGGCTGCTGGAACTGCGACGGCTCCGGCTTCGAGGAGAAGTGCGACGCCTGTTTTGGCCCGGAGTGCCATGAGTGCGAGACGCGGGTGCTGGTGCCGAAGCGGGACACGGACGGGCTGCCGTTTTGCGACGGGTGTTTTGAAGAGTTACAGAAGGATATGGAGGGATTATGACAAACGAAGAACATGCGAAGAATCTGCAATGGCTTGAGCAATTTGAACCTAAAGAATCGCACGCAGCCTCACTAAAGGCCGGAGCGGCTGCTCTGCGGGATATGGACAGCATCCAACGGTTTGCCGAGGAGTTGTCGAACTACGAAACACCCGTCCTGATGGGGTTCGCTTATCAACTCCAAACGATTCTCGACAGGGGTAAGCCCGACGCCGCGCTGAAGGAGATGGAGCAGGTATGACGAACGAAGAACATGCGAAACGGCTGGAGGAGATGGCGGTTATTCACGCGCGTTACATCACCTCTTGCTCTAATCGTCTTGCCGGTGACGAAGATATAGACCGCGAAACATGCGAATTAGCGATGGCTTCTCACCAATTTAAGGCCGATGCTCTCCTCGCCGGCGCGGCGGCGCTGCGGGGCCAAGAAGCGGCGAAAGCGGCACTGGCCGCTGAGGCGTGGCGGATATATCAGTGTCCGCCGACAGTGGACGGCCCTATCCGCTACCGCATCTTGCCTAACGACCAAAACCTTGTGGCATATGCTGTCATCTCCGCGCTCAAGTTACTGGGGGAATAGATGCTCTGCGTAAAAGTGACCAGACCAGACAGCCATGGGGAAAAGTTCTCGTGCACCTACAGATTGCAAGGGTTTAGCGCAGCCGACGAGTTCGACGGCGCAGATATTGGCGAGAAGATCACGCTGGAGTTAATCGAGATGACTGACGAAGAATACACGGCTCTGCCGGATTTCGAGGGGTGGTAGATGACGGACACCGAGATAGTGCGAGCGGCGGGTGAGGCTGGGATGGGGTGGGAGTTCCATGAAGGATCGCGAATTACGATGGCGAATGGCTGTTGGTATGACGATAGCGGTAAGTTCATGGTCTTGGTGGACAGTTGGAACCCCCTCACCTCCCTCTCCGACGCCGGGATGCTGATTGAGGCGATGCGGGCGAAGGGGTTTTTCCTGGTGGCGAAAGCCCGTCCTCAATCTTTTATAGCCGAGTTTCGACATCTTAAATGTTTGTGCAAATCAAGAGCCATCGAACCAACCCTTGAACGCGCCATCACCCTTGCCGCGCTCCGCAAACTGGAGGTGCCGAATGCAAAATAACTTTTGGGTACTACGCAACCCGGAAACGCTGCGTGCTCTGTCACTTGGCGGAGCCCCGCGACTGTTCACAACCAGACTCATGGCTAGATCGTTTGCTACAGGCTTCAAGGCAATGGGAAAGCTGAAGCCTGTGGCTGTGAAGCTGGTGTTGAAGGAGGCCCCCCATGCTTGACCTCGACGCGCTCGAAGCGGCGCACGCTGCGGCGAAGGAGCACGGTAGGCTTAGCTCGACTCACATTATCAGCGAGGGGTTCACTCACCTGGCCAACCTCTGCGCCGAAAAAGGTTGGTGCTTGGGAATGATGGATAAGGAGGCGGCGGACTCGATCGCCCTCGCCCACAACGCCCTCCCCGCCCTCCTCGCCCGCATCCGGGAGCTGGAGGGGGAGGTATCCGAACTGCGATCCACCATCGCGGCTTGCGAGAAGGAAGTCTCCGAAGTCTACCGAACGCTAACGAATAACCGATTCTCTAAGATGAACACGCAAGCCGTCTACATCCTCGACGATATCGAGAAGCACGGAACTGGTGGATGGCTGTCGCAACTTATCAGTTATTTGCTGTCGATCCGAGCAACTAACACTTGCGAGTGGATGGAGCTTCTGGCCGAGCACATCAACGAAACAGCAGAGCACATCGGCGATTCAGACCGCGTGGTTTTCAACGGCGACGGGCTGACGGTGATCAAGGGGAAGGAATGAGCGAATCATACGAAGAGCAATTGAACCGTCTGAATCTGATGGCCGACGACGACGGGACAACTTGGGACCTGAGCGATAACGACCAAGCGGCGATCTCGGCTATTCTCGACAGACTCGACGAGCTGGAGGCCCTGACTGAGTGGCGGCCGATTGAGACCGCGCCGAAGGACGGGACGCCGATGTTGGTCACGCTAGTTAGGCCTGATGGGTTGGATTACGGGCCGCAGGTCGGTCGGTTTTCCGATGATCGATGGAGGAACCCATACGGCACGCCTCTTCCTGGCTCCCCCACCCACTGGCGTCCGCTGAGCGCCGGGCCGGAGGGGGCATGAAGGCGAGGATTACAGGGAATAACTCTTACTACTGGAAGCAGTACACCTGGTTCGTCTGGGCGCGAAACGGAGCACTCCAAGGCAACTACCTGAGTTTTTGGAAAGCGGTGCTGGTGGCTGGGCGGCTGAACGGGTGGAAGCCCAAGCAGGTGGCCCCGTGACCGGCGCGACGGTAGGCGAGTTTTATCACCTGAAATGGTCAGAGGACCGATTGTGGCTTTTTGAAAGGCGGGGGCCAGCTTCATTGGCCAAGGTTCTGTCGCTCTCCGGCGATGGACTGTTCGTGGAGATGCCTGGAGGCAGGAAGAGAAAGGTGTCTTGGGAGATGTGGCGGAAGATGCTCGGGGGAGATGATGCAAACGATTGATTTCTGCCGTTCCGAGCAAATACGCTGCGCTCCGAATTACAAAACATGTGCCGGGGCGAGGCTGGGATTGAATGACTGGTTTTGCGAGGAATACTTGATGGAAAAGGGACGCAAGATGAACACAAAACACATCGTAGGGTTCTCCGGCGGCATAGACTCGCAAGCGTGCGCGCGCTGGGTCTTGAATCGGTTTCCTAAAGAGGATGTCGTTCTGACGAATAGTAATGCGGGAGGCAATGAGCACCCGCTGACCGATGAGTTCGTGGAGTGGTACTCAGCCAATATCCATCCGGTAGTTCGCGTGAACGCCATTATTTCGGACATGTGGGCCACCCCTGGATTCGCCGAGACAAAGGGGTATGACGGGTCAGCGGAACTAGATTTCCCGACCATGGCAGAGATCAAGGGCCGCTTCCCGTCAAGGGTTGCCCAGTTCTGCACAGAAACATTAAAACTGATCCCGCAAAAACGATGGATCGACCAAGTGTTTGGCGTGGGAGGAGAATTTGAGGGCTGTGGTTACGTCCGATATACGGGCGTGCGGCGCGATGAATCCGAGAGCCGAAAGTACACGCCCTACCAACAGTGGGATAAATGGTACGACTGCGATCTGTTTGCACCGCTGATGGACTGGCCTAAACAGTGGTGCTTCGACTATTGCAAAGACCACGGCGAGAAGATCAATCAGCTTTACGCGCTTGGCTTCAACCGTGTCGGATGTGCGCCTTGCGTCAACTCCGGCAAGGAGGATATTTCCAATTGGGCGATCCGGTTCCCTGAAATGATCGACAAGGTTGAGGCGTGGGAGTTGAAGACCAGTCGGACCTTTTTCCATGCGATCCGAATCCCCGGCAAGCCTAGAAAAGTCGGCGTGCGTGTCGTAGTAGATTGGGCGATGTCAGGGAAGCGCGGAGGCAGCGGCGATCAATCTCCGTTCCCTATTTTCCACGAGCGGGAGGCTTGCGAAAGCAAGTACGGGTTATGCGAGTGACCGGCCCCGCCATCGGCAGCACCCACCATATCTACTGGCACCCGAAGCGCGGGGTGGCTCCGTGGGGCGAGGCGGTCGAAGTAGTAGCCACCAGCGCCGAAACAGTTATTTTCAGGGGCAAAGCCGGACGGAAGAAGGGACCCCTTGAGTCCATGACGCGGAAAGAGTGGGCCGAGGCCACCGCGAAATGACCCACGCCCGCGAAGATCAACCTGGACCCGACCACCCTGCTTACCTCTCAGAGCAACCGCCCGAGGACTACGGCGACCGTGCAGACAGAATATACACCAAGCACAAGGACGAGCATGACAACACTAAGTAACGGAATCACCCTCACCTACGAGGAGATCACGGCAAAAATGCACACAAAGAAGACGAACGCACTCAAGGAAATGGCACTCGCCACCGAGAAGATGCGGCTAGTCAACCCAAGCGGTAGGACCTGTCGGGCGGCCATCTCCCACTTGCGAGAAGCGCATGTTTGGATGGATATGGTCGAGGAGTTGGCGCGGCGCATGGAGAAGGGGCAATGACCCGCCCCGATCTCCGCTCCGTCCACAGGATCCACCCGTCGAACAAGCCCGCGACGTGGGCGACGGTCCTCGAACATACGGAGAACGGCATACTCATCCGACCCACGGGCAAGCCCACGATCCTCGTCTCGCTCGACGAATGGGAGGCAATGACCAATGGCTAGACCAGCAGCAACGAAATGCCGCGTGTGCGATTACACGTACCAGATATTCAAAGGGCGCTGCGTACCCTGTACCCGCGAGTACGACGCCGAGCAGAAGCGCAAGCGCGTATCCCGCAGGCGTTCGGAGATGGGCGACATCGCCTACAGAGAGCACCAGCGGTCGCTCCGCAAAGGCCGCAAGCGCGGCTACGTCAAGCGCGTCCCCACTGTCAAGGCCGCTAAGGTCGTCCAGCCGTACGTCCGTGTCAGGCCGGAGCCCGAGCCAGTCACGCCGGTATTGACGGTGGGGCGACGGATTCCGGGTGCTAGTGCGAGTATTCACGAGCGGTTGGCTTGCCCGGAATGGATGGCTCACTACACCCGAGAGGGAATGCTTGAAGCGATGTTGCGGGAGGCGGGGCGATGACGCCCGCCCAGCGCGTTGAAATTCGCAACGTCCTCCACAACGTTAGAGCAAGCGGCATTGCGTCCGGTGAAGGGAGCGGGCTTGAATATCACAAGTACACCCCAGACATGGCGCTGGCTGAGATCGAGCGCATCCTGGAGGGGGTTAAGGATTGAACGAACGTCAGGTCGTCAGCGACTGCATTAAATGGCTGAGGAAGAAAGGCTGGATATGCCGTCGGCAAAACGTCGGGCTGTTCCTGACGCAACAGGGTACGCCGATTAGGCTGGGGGAGGTCGGCGAACCTGATTGGCGATGTATGAGGCCGAAGGGCGGCAATTATGTGGAGTATTTCGAGTTAGAGGCCAAGCGACCAGGGAAGACGCCCGGAGACAAGCAACTGGAATATATGGCTAAGCGCAAATATCAGGGCTTCGTCTGCACCTGGGCCGACTCCCTCCCGATGCTGCAAGCGTGGTATCGGGACACGTACGGTGACGGATGATCCTCCGACAGTACCAACTCGACGGAGTAGAACAGATCCGCCAGCAATTCCGACAGGGGTCAAAGAGGCCCCTGTTTTGCTTGGCGACCGCTGGCGGGAAGACGGTGGTCGCCGACTACATCATTTCCAGCTCCGCCGCCAAAGGTGGCCGTCCGGTGTTCCTAGCCGCCCGACGCGAGCTAGTCCACCAAGCCAGCAACCGACTGTCGACCCCGCACGGCGTCATCATGTCGGGCGACAAGCGGACCAACGCGGATGCGCCGGTCCAGGTCTGTAGCATTCAGTCACTCTTGACGAGGGAACTACCGTTCACGCCAACTCTGATCTTTCTAGATGAGTGCTTCCCTGCCGGGACGCTTATCGACGGGCGGCCAATTGAGTCCATCAAGATAGGCGAATTCGTGAGTTCGTACAACCATAAGACATGCTCATTGGAATCGAAGAAGGTCACATGGACTTTCAAAAAACGACCAGCATTGATGTGCAGAATATACCTCGAAGGCGGTGGACGCATAGATTCAACGCAAGAACATCCATTTTTTACTGGTAATTCCTACAAGCCAGCCATACAATTAGAGAGAGGGGACGAATTACTTACCGATGAAGCCAAAGACTTGCTCAATCTGCGCGGAAGTTTTCACGCCAAAGTACTGGAATTATCGGATGACGCCGTACTGTTCGAGGGCGTGCGCGAAGATCGCTATTGGCAGACGCAGGAAAGTCGTATTCGCCCCATGCAAGATATGCGGTACGGTAGTGGAGCGAAAGGGGAAGAAAGGACTAGGGCAAGTCACAAGCAATCAAGTACACTGCTCCGACAAATGCAAGAACGAGACCATGGCGGCTGCTCGAATGAAGGTGGGAGCGTTACTGTCTCAGTACAACAAGACATTCGGTTCCGAGCGTATGAGGTCAAACAACCCAATGCGGTCGGCAGAGAGTCGGTTGAAGATGTCAGATACGCTGAGGCGGATCAATCATCGCCCAAGGATTCGGGGAGGAAACGGGACAGGGCCTTCGCGATGCGAGGATCTTATTTTCAAAGCACTCCTTCCTTTATTGGGAGATCGGCTAAATCTTCATTCAGTTCAGGCTACGAAGAAAGTACGCGGGAGCGGCTATCCGTACCATTACAAAATAGACCTAACGATACCTTGCTCTATGGTGGCGATAGAGATAGACGGGGGCTCTCACTGCTCTCTCAAGAGGCAGTCGCAGGACAAGAAAAAGCAGGACCTTTTGGAGTCGTTCGGGTGGACCGTGTTGAGGTTCTCAAACCAACAAGTGACGGAACATTTGGAGGAGTGTGTGGGGACGGTTATGTCTACAATATCGAAGTCGAAGACAATAATAACTACTTCGCAAATGGCGTATTAGTTCATAACTGCCACCACAGCACCGCCGCCACGCATCAGAAACTGCTTTCCCGTTTCCCTGATGTACCAGTCGTCGGGCTTTCGGCAACTCCGGTACGAAATTCTGGCCTTGGCCTCGGCGACTACTTCACGTCGCTGGTGTCAGGGCCCGGCATCGAGCATCTCATGGATATGGGGTTTCTCGTTCGACCGCGCCACCTCGTCGGGCCGCAACAGGACGGCCCAGCTAAGACGTTATTTTCCGATCCAGTCCAGATGTGGTTCGAACACGCCAAGGGACAGAGAACCATGGCGTTTTGTAGTTCAGTGGAGGAGTCCATAAAACTCGCGGCCCGGTTCAACTTTGCCGGAGTACCGGCTGTCCACGTTGACGGAACGACCGACGCTGAAATCAGAGATGCGATACCGGGGCGGATCGAGCGCGGCGAGATACTGGTGGTGACAAACTACGCCGTGTGGACGGAAGGCGTGGACATACCCTCGATTACATGCGTCATCCTGGACAGGAGCACGTCGTCAATAGCGGTGTATTTGCAGGCTTGCGGGAGAGGATTACGCAGTCACCCCGGCAAGACGCACTGTGTTATTCTCGACCACGGCTCAAATATCTACACCCATGGCCGCATCGACCAGAACCGACATTGGCAGCTTACGAAGGGCCGAGACGTCATCGCGGGGCCGTCGACGCCCGACGTAGCCGACGATATCCGCGTGTGTCCGACGTGCTTCACGGTTGCCCCGCCCAACTCGACCCATTGCCAGTGCGGGTACAAGTTCTTCATCAAAAAGCGGAAGACGTATAAGCACAAGCCGGGGACGCTGGAACTGCATCACGACGATGGGAGAATCACCGAGATCGCTCCCTCGCGGCAGGAGTCGGACTACAAGCGGTTCCTTGGCGAGCAGCGGAACGGGAAGAAGAAGGACGGGACGCCGTTCTCGCCACAGTATGCTCGGTTTCGATTCATGCAAACATACGGTTTTCCGCCCCGGAAGGAGTGGGCGCAGCCACCTTCTGGCCCGCCCTCGCGCAAGACATAAAACAAAAGCGCCACGCCATGTTTTAGACTCCCCCCGTACCACCCGTACGCAAGGAGATGTAAGCGGTGGCGAAATTGTTTCAGTGATCTAGGTAAATAATCATTGACATACATACCTGGCCTCCTCTAGCATTGTTCAATGCAACTAGATAAGCGACTGGCCTCCGACAGCCCCCGTGTCGGTAAGCACCAGTTCACTATGAATATCCCGCTGCCCCTATACCAGCGCCTCGTCGCGGAATCACGCAGCACTGGAACCCCGATCAAGGATATTTTTATCTGCGCGGTCGAGGCGGCGCTGGCGGTAGAGGGGTGACCGTCTCCAGCTTCGACCAAGCCCTGTCCCTCGCCAACGATCTCAACTTCTACCTGTTCAAGGTACAAGTCAGCGGCCCACGCCTCGCAGCAGTCGACGAGGCGCGGCTCTCCTGCATGGTCTTGGTCGAGCGGCTACGCGGAGCGCGGCAGGCGGTGGGGGGATGACGCCGTACTACGAGCACGGGGGGATTACGATTTACCACGGGGATTGCCGATTAGTCCTCCCGACTTTGCCGAAGGTGGACTTGGTGCTGACAGACCCGCCGTATGGGATCGGGCGCGATGGTAAGCCGCCGTCAACTTCCTCCCATGGGGGGCACAAAGGCTACGAGTTTCTCGGATGGGATATTGCCCCTCCGCCTAGAGCGGTTTTTGAGATGATTTTCAACGCTAGCCACGATCAAATAATATGGGGCGCAAATTACTTAACCTATGCCCTGCCGCCTTCAATGGGGTGGTTTTTCTGGGACAAAGGCCAAAGAATTTCTCAATCTGACGGCGAGCTTGCGTTTACGAGCCGCCAAAAAGCATTGCGCGTATTCACGTTGAATAGAGCAGCCATCGCTCAAGACGGAGCGGTACATCCGACTCAGAAACCGCTGCCGCTAATTAAGTGGTGCCTGTCGTTCTTCCCTGACGCCAAGACCGTCCTCGACCCATTCATGGGCTCCGGCACCACGCTAGTCGCCTGCAAGCAAGCTGGCCTGTCTTGCGTCGGCATTGAGCGGGAAGAGAAGTACTGCGAAGCAGCCGCCCGCCGCCTCAGCCAAGAATGCCTGTGGTCGGGGCAATAGGAAACCACATGATCTACGCCAGAAACTGTGACGGCACACGAGAAACCCCATTGCCGGGGGCCAGATCCCAATGTCCCGGATGCGGCGAAGTCGTCCTCGCCAAATGCGGGACGATCAACGTCTGGCATTGGGCACACGAAAAAGACTCGGATTGCGACCACTGGAGCGAGCCGGAAACCGAGTGGCATTTGCGGTGGAAGGGATACTTCACAGAACGAGAGCGCGAAGTCATCACAGGACCGCATCGGGCCGACATCAAGACGAAGCTCGGTCGCGTGATCGAACTGCAACACTCTCCAATCAGCCAAGAGGACATCATCGAACGCGAGCAGTTCTACGGCAAAGGGATGGTTTGGGTCATTGATGCGAGCGACTTCATTCACAATTTTAACTTTCGAGACAAAGGCGATTACTACACGTTCCGCTGGAAGTGGCCTAGGAAGATATGGTCGGTAGCGAAGAGACCGATCTTCCTAGACCCAGGCGAGGGGCTGAATGAGGTCGGTAGCCTTCGGGATTCGTTGTTCCATCTCAAAAAAATGGGGGAAGACGCACCAGTTGGTGGCTACGGGACATGGGGCTGCAAATGGGAATTTCTTCGGTACTTCTCGTCTGAAGCCACGATCAACAAAGACTTCATAGATAGGATATGCCGGGTTCAGTGGGAAGCCGCATGAGACACCACATCGACGCCATCAAGTCTTCCATCCACGTCAACGACTACGCTTCCCGCTACCTCGACATCAAGCAAGGAGTCGCCCTATGCCCGTTCCATGTGGAACGCACGCCTAGCCTCCGGCTGCATCGGGAGTATTTTTTCTGCTTCGGTTGCGGAGCCGGAGGCGACGTCATCAAGTTCGCCGCCCGCTACCACGAGCTATCAAACGGCGACGCCATCCGACTGCTCGCCGCCGAGTCAGGAATATCGCTTACGCCGCCGCCGAAGCTGAAGCCATACGACCGAGCCAAAGAAGAGCGCATCGCGGCCGAAGCCGAGGAGTGGCGGAACCAAGTCCGCAAGCGGGCGAAGAACTGGCCAGCGGCGGATCTGCTGCGGGCGATGTCGAGACGCGAACTGGTCGATGAATACAAGGGTCATAGGACCAAGGATTTGGGTGAGGAAATGAGAGCAATCATGCGGGATACGGAGCAATGGGTGAAGGCGATCACGCCGCTGGTGCAAGCGAGCCTCAACGCATGAGCGACTACATATCAGACCCGTCCCTCGACGAAGAGGTCAACGACGCGCTAGAACGCGACGACCCCAAAATGATTTGGGCCATGACCGGCACCCTCGCGACGATGGACGAGGAGGACTATCAGATCAACCGCGCCGCGATGAAGGCCCGCTTCGGCGATCGGCTCAGCGTTACCGCCCTCGACAAGGCCATAGCAGCGAAGCGCAACGCTTCCGCACCACCACGCGCCACCTCCCCAGAGGAGATTCCTCCCAACGAGGTCGCCAACGCGATACTCGCCAAGTACGACGTCCTGAACGTTGAGGACACGCTTTATCTGTATGACGGAACTAAATGGGTCATGACGGCTCACAGCTACCTCCACCACCTCGCCTTAGAGGCCGATGGCGAAGCAGTCAGCAGCAAGAACCGCCGCGCCGAGATCGCCAGCTTTATCGCCGCCAAGATTTACAAGCGGGAGCACAAGTGGCGCAACATCGAAATGTACGAGGTCCCGGTAGGCAACGGCGTTCTCAACCTCAAGAAGATGACCGTCCGCCCTCACCGAAAAGAAGACTACCTACAGACCTGCATCCCGTGGGCGCTTGATCCCACCGCCCAGTGCCCCACTTTAATGTCCTGCCTCGATACCTATTTCGGCGGCGACGAGGACGAACAAGCCAAGAAGGACGCTCTGCAAGAGTTCTTTGGATACTGCCTCATGCCCCACGCCAAGTATAAGAAGGCCCTTTTCTGCGAAGGAGAATCCGACTGCGGGAAGTCTACCGTCCCGTTCCTCCTCCGTACATTATTAGGAAATAATAATATCGCAGGCGTCTCTGTCGACCAAATGGACGACCCCAGGGCGCGTGCCCCGCTCCTCGGCAAGCTCGTAAACCTCCTCACCGAGCTAACCTACGACGCCCTGATCGCTGACGGCGGCTTCAAAACTCTGGTTTCTACCGAGGAACCGATCATGTTCGACCCCAAACATGTCACCCCAATCCTCGATATCCCCATCTGCAAACACGTCTTCGCCATGAATGGCCTGCCCCGCATCAACGACCGATCCAACGCCACGTTTAACCGGATTCTACTCATCAAATTCCTTCACATCATCCCGTCCAAGGACCAGGACCGTGGAATCTGGGATAAATTGAAGGCCGAAATCCAAGGGATTCTCCTCTGGGCCGTCGAGGGAGCAGAGCGTTTGTACTCCAACGGGGGCACTTTTACCTCGGTAGGAGTCTCGGAAATGCGAACCTACAGGTCGGAACAGGACCCGCTCGGAGGCTTCATCGAGGACTTCTACGAGGTCGACAAAGACGGAAAAGTAGCCGTTCCCGACTTCACCGAGATATATAAAAAGCAGGTCAACCAGCGATCCTCCCCCCAGAGCATCTGCCAAATGATCCGATCAGCAGGCTACACCATCTCCAAGAACGCCGTCTTCTTCCCCGGCAAGCGGAGGACCAGAGCCATCTACGGGATCAGGGAAAGGACGACCGAACTGTCCGATAGGGACGACTGATGGCTCAGTAAAACTCTCGGTAATTGATAAACGATTACCGAGAAAGCCTCTGCAATCCCAGATCCCCCCGTGTCATTGGCGATCAGTGTCATTCAGTGTGTTCCCCCTAAGCCATAGAGCCGAAAAGACTTATCGCCACAAAACACACTTGTCAGGCAACACACACTCGTCGTTTCAGTTATCCCTATAGTATCTCCAAGGGGGGGTATACGAGGCTACCCTAATGGCCCTTATACGAACCCTACCCTGGCCTTATGTGTACCTTATTTATATATCTGTGTTAAGTGTGTTATATATATAAATAAGAGATAACTGGAATAGAATCAGTAGTTTGGAGTAGGCACACTTTTCCAAAAATAGAATGTCAGCCAGTGTGGTACCTGGATTAGGCGTGTCATCTCGATTTTCGACCCCGTACCCTCCCCTTTCTAGCAATCCAAAACAAGCCGGGTGGGGGTCTGCCGCACATCGACAGATCGCGAGCTAACGCACCGCCACGCTACCACTGGGACCGTCAACGTGGTAAGCGGCACCCAGGGTCCACGGAACGCAGGAAGGGCCGCTGGAGACTCAAGTTCGCTATTGGGAGAAATTGGTGCGTGCGGGTGGGAGAACCTATGAGTCATGGGACCCACGCCTACCGACCCCAGGTGGGGGGTGGCGGGGGAGTGGGGTCGAGCAGGGGGCACCTTGGCTTTGACGGCTGGGGGGTTGAGCGCAACGCTGGGTTAGATCCCTTCGCCATCGCCCATAACCGGGGCGTCGATGGCGCTTGAGCACCGACTACACAGCGCAACGCTTACGTTAGGCGTTGCAAGGCCATGAGGTATAAAGGAAGGACCGTCCGAAACGTGCGAATCCACGCTAAATTCAGCGTCGAGCACATCGCCAAGGCCCAAGTCAACCATCGCCGAGCGCATGAGAGCGGACGCATTGTCCAAGTCGGCGGCGTCGTAGTGTACCACTTCCTTACGGTCGGTTAGGCCGCCATGCGCTCTGAGTATCAACTCGGTAGCCTTGATCCGGTCGGACGATTTATCCGCGAACGTAGCTTCTTCATAGAGCTTTGAGAGCGCCCAATCACGGGCATCAGCACTTTCTAATAACCATTTTTGGCTCACCCACTGGGTTAGCAGGTCTTTGGCTTTCAGGACTTTAGGGTTGGATTCGATATTGGAAGCGTCCGCGATCATATCCCGATCGGGCCGATCTAAATTGACATCATAAGCGTGTTTGTAGGCTTCAAGTACATTCTCACCATTTGCCCGTAACATGCTGAATTTACGCTGCTTATGCGTCAGCGGGTTGATAGCCTTGCCGATAATGGAAGGCCATGGGATAACGGAGTCCGGTTCCTCTAGTGCTTGGTCCAACAATACTTGCGCGCGAGACACTAGTCGCAACTGACGTTTATGTTCTGGCGTCAACGAGTCCCGCGACGCCATTCGAGACGGAACAATTGAGCCTGGGCGAGGAGCGGATAGCACGGTTGTTGCCATACCCCATTATCCTCCATGCATAGACGTCTATGCATCGCCTAACCGCTTAGCTCCCGCTCGCCCGCTCCACAGCGTCCCCTAGGACGCGTTGCCGGGGGGTCGCCGATACTGGAGCATGGTGGAAAACGACGTATATTGCGCTTGCGAACGGAAAGCGTTTACCTTATGATGGATCATGGATAAAACACAGATAGACAAAGCAGTATCGCTTGCCGCCTCAATCATGGGTCGCAAAGGTGGACTGGCGAAGGTTCCGAAGGGCGCATCGATGTTGACGCCAGAGGAGCGGAAGGAACGGGGGCGCAATGGGATGGCGAAGCGGTACGCGGCTAGGGCTGTAGCCGATCGGTACGATGCGTTAGTTGGTGAATCGCCAGGCACGGATGACGGAGAGGCCACGCTATCAGTGGCCGAAAATAAATCCAAGATAAGTATTGACTAGCGTAAGCGTTTTCGGTAGAGTAGGTATATCAGCATCGACGCTGGTGAGAGATAGGAGATAAGACAGATGAAAATCAAAAAGCCCATGACACCCGCCCAGCAAAACGACGCTATGCAAGCGTTGGCTAATAGCCTCGTTGATAGTTGGATAAGCTCAGGTCATATGATGGCAGCTGATATGAGAGACCGTCGCGACATTACGTCAAGGTCATTTAGTGAAATGATGACAACCGCTATTTTCCATTTTATGGATACCGGCAAGCATACGGGTTACTAGTCCGAGACTGACCGATAGGAGATAGGACAGATGAGAACTACACAGAGCACGATCACGATCAGCAAAACGAAACGGCCTAATCATAATGGAATCCGCTTCTATCTCGAATTTAATAGCAGCATTGAAAGGCGGAAAGGTATTAGCGCTGGTAATGTATTCGCCGCGTTCACTTGTAATGGGCGCAATCACGATGGGGGATACGATGGCGTTGGAGCGGTTTTCCTGTATCCTAACTCGCCTGTAGCAAGTACAGGCACATCGTTTGGGTATCAAAACAGCTTCCGTCTCAAGCGGATTAGCCAAACGCAAGCTAGAGCGATTCATCCTAATTTGTTTTATGCGTTAGACGGGATGGAAGCCGCCCGGTCTGACAAGCCGATCACCGCATAACCCGCAACATAGACAGAAGGATAGAGGATAAGACAATGAAACACGACACATTCACCACCGCATATCTCGAAGCCGCATTCTGGAGTAGCACTGAATCGCCGTTTGGCACCTGTAAAGGATGCGGTAAGGACGACGTTGTTTTGAACCGCTGGGATCATAACAGAAAGTTTGTCTGTGATGCGTGCTCTGAACGTGAGCCAAACGAGGAACCACCGTTAGAGGATAACTATAGCATCACCGATCTATCGCCAGAGACGCTGACCGCCATGGTCGCGGATTGTGCGAGGTTCCAAGCGGAGAATGACATCTCAGAACGTAGCGATGAACTAGCGGGCCATGACTTCTGGTTAACCCGTAACGGTCATGGAGCGGGATTCTGGGATGGTGATTGGGAAGGGTCGGGGGATACGCTGACAGCGGCTTCGAAGGAATACGGGTCGTTCGACTTGTACGTCGGGGACGATGGGCGGCTTTACTCGGTTTGAGCTGTTATACCGATGCGAATTAGGAGATAAGAGATGATACTATCCAAGAAAGATAAACTAGCCCAGTTCGACGCGATACTCGCGGAACGCGACAATCTCCGTCTCGCGGTGTATGACTTGACGTGCAAGGGCTCGAAGTTCCGGTTCACCGACGAGGTGACCGTAATAGCGTCTCAATTGGACTCGCGGTACTCGAAAGATGCTTACCGCATGACCATATCGGTATCGCGTCGCATGACTCCGGTATACATGGTCAAGTGGGATGAATCGAACGTCGAGTTTTTCAATGACGAAGAAATTCGCGGTATCGTCGGCATCGCTGGCGATATGATGCGCCATGGCGTTTGGAAGATTGCCGAACGCGAGCGATTAATGCGGCTTGCCAGTTAGCCCACGCCTGCACTGATAAGTGGTACGGCTTACGCTGCGCCACTCCCCGATTCGAAGGGGATTGTAGTACCAGACCGGATTGGAATAGGAGAATACGAAAATGACAAGACAAGAGACATTACTAGCATCGAAGGCGCAAGAGCCTAACCATATGCTCCGCGTATTTGGCGGATTGCAACATCTGAAGGGGAACAGGGAACCATACTTTTCCATCACCGGGGAAGTCGTAAACTTGAAACGCCGTGGCGATGACGCGATAGAGGAATGCGGCGCTATTCATGATGAGATCCTGCAATCGTTCCCCCAGTTCGCCGACATCGTAGCACTTCACCTTTCCGATATCGACGGTATCCCGATGCACGCTGAGGCGAACGGGTGGTATCATTTGGCCGGAGCGCTGCCGGAGAATGGCGGGGCGAAATATCATATGGGGAACCAGCAACACAACGCGAAAACTGACGGGGAATGTCTCGAAATTTTCGCTAAGCATATGCGGGTCACTACCATGGAATCGGTTCGTGTTTTGGGCGATGTTATCGAAGCCGCTTACCCAAAGGAAGGTTGTAGCTACGATTGGAAAGCCGCCCGCGTTTGGTTCGCCGAATGGGCCAAAGCGCAAGAAGCCCGCTGGAAAGCAGAGGCGGATGCCTGTATCGCAAAGCATGGGTTAGTAGTTTATGGTGACGGCGCGAAGGGAGATTTAGCATAATGACATTCAAGACACTTTCAGAAGTACGCGCGGCTAACGCTGCGGCGGGCCATGCGTTTTTCGAGACGCAAGCCATGGGATTCTTCAATAGCAAGATTGAATCGGATCTATACGGCGGTGCACTCTTCGTCACCTCCGAGCGAGAGAAACGCAAGATGCCGCCACGTTTCACTATTCGCCGTGCTGATGCGGATGGTTCGGTATCGACAGTCGGTGAGTTCCAACAGTACACTTTCCGCGACGATGCGCGAGATGCGGCGCGTCGGTTGGCTGAGGCGGCGACCGCATGACCGCCATCCTGACCCAGTACATAGCGCAAACGACCTGTAGACCCGCCCGTATCAAGGCGGTAGCAGCCATGGGGCAATCCGTAACGGTTCCCGTATACATCGACATCGACGAAACTGACGAGCAGCTACACCGCCGTGCAGCCGAGGCGCTGCTAGCTAAGATGGGATGGACCGGGGAGATGATCGGCGGTGGGATCAAGGGCGGGTGTGCGTTTGTGTTCCTGCCGAAATGACCGCTTCCACGTCCTCGACAAGCCGCTGTAATGATGCGGCTTCCACCGGAGGATGTCCGGTGAGATGTCCGGTTGTAAACTGTTATAACGATGCGAATTTTAGGAGAAAAAGAGATGTCAGACATGAAATGGTACATAAACGGTCACATGATAATGATTGACAAGCCGGAACGCGCTTACCTCGGGGCCGGATCGCCCGAGGCGGTATGCGAGATGGTGAGCAGCTTGAGCCCAGAAACTACGGCAAGGAACGCGCGGGCGATAGCGGCGGTACCGGACCTTATCGCCGCCCTTGAAGCCATCGAAGCGCAACGCGGGGCCTTACAAGTGGGTATAACCGGCTGGGAGATTATAGCCGCGCTGAAACCGGCTATGGACCTGGTACGGGAAGCGCTGGCGAAGGCGAAGGGGGAATAGATGTCAGACATGAAATTTACGCCGGGCCCTTGGGGCATTTCTGCCAACGCCGGGCCATACGGGAAGATAATCATAGCCCGCCATAATAATCTCGTTCGTTACGGAGATAGGGAGGTAGCATTTATCCCGCTCCAACGGTCGGACCGATCTGAGTCAGACGAGCAGTACTTATCGGACGCCGCAATCATCGCCGCCGCGCCCGACATGTTCTCCGCCCTTGAAGCCGTACTCCGGGCGCTCCTGGAAGAGCAGCGGCTTGTGTATCCGCCCGAAAGTGGCAACACGCCATGGGCGATAGCGCATTGTATCCACGTCGCAACGGAAGCGCTGGCGAAGGCGAAGGGGGAGGAGTGAGCCCCCTTCTCATCGCCGCTGCCCGCGAAGCCGCCCTGGCGGCAACCGATGCCCACGGGACAGGATGCGAGCCAGCCGCCGCGATAGCCTACGCCTTTATCAATACGCTATGGCAAGATACCGATATGTCCGGGTGGGCATTCCTGCCGGACGAGATGCCGGAGGAGTTCGAGGCGGAATATGAGGCCGCGCTGGCGGGGGTCCCCGCATGATATCCCCCCTTCTCATCGACGCTGCCCGCGAGGCCGCCGAGTCTGCTATTTACGAGTTTGGCGTGGAACTGGCACCCGATGCGCCGCTGGCGTACGACTTTATCCGGATGGTTTCGCAGGATGCCGACCTGCTGCCGGAGATGATGCCGCAAGAGTTTAAGGTGGCGTACGAGGCGGCGCTGGCCGGTGGTTCAAGCTGTCATACCGATGCGTTTTAGTATTTCGGGGTGGCTGCTGCGGCGGTCGCCCTGCCCCGAGCAGAAGGGGATGTTGGGAGATTAGAGGAGAAACCCATGACGATATACAGCATTGAGATCCAGAATCAGAACGGCGACACGCTGGAGCGCTTCGCCACCGATGCCAAAACGGCCAAGGCCGCCGAGACTAGGGTGAAAAACGCAGCCAAGCGTAACCCTTGGTCGAAAGTGTTTTTGTCGTTCCACCGCGACAGCGATGGGCAAAGCGGCTATATCAACAGGTTCGGCGGGGCCGGTTTCAACGGCCAGCCTTGGTAGTTAGGGACAGGATAGAGGATCACTATAATGAGAATCGAACACGAGAACAACGCGGCGGTAATCTGTCGCCATGCGATGACGGGCCGCTGGATCATCTGCCGAGAGCAGGGGAATATGGTCGAGGGGGACGACCTCGCGGCCAACAGCCACGGCCAATTCCGGAATAAAAAAGACGCCATCCTGAAGGCGCGGCGGATGTTGCGGGCGGCGGCGGTGGCGGCATGAGAATAGAACCCCTCGGCTACAAGACCATCGCCCTGGCTAAGCGCCACGCCCTGAACCACGTTCACCAGCCCCGTCTGGTACGGCTGGCAAACGGGAATTATGATAGCTACCCTTTAGCGCAACCGCTGCCCGCTGGCGCAGTGATCGTCTCTCGGCGGCTGGCGGGCGGGTGGAAGGATGTGGGGTGGGGACGGTGATCCCCGCCTTCATAGCGGCCTTCGTCGCCGCCACTATCGGCCTGATCTTCAGTGATTGGGCGCTGATCGGGGTGAGCCTGGTGGCCATGGGGGCGGTTGTGTGGCAGGAGTGCAAGCGGTGACCAACCGCGAATGGATAACCGCGAACGGAGCGGCCTACCGGGGGCAATGGGTATGCTTGAAAGGCGGCGAACTGATAGCGGCGGGGGCCGGGGCCAAAGAGGTTTTCTCGAAGGCGATAAGCGGTTGTGTCGTCGAGTTTGTGGCTGACGAGCAAGCCCCGTTCGCCGGGTGGTAGCTGTCATACCAATGCGAAAAATGCAGTACGGCGGCTCATTTTGAGTCGCCATCCCCGACAAGAAGGGGGCCATAAATGGCAGAGGAGAGAACATGAAAATTACATGCGCGGATGCGATTACTATGATGGCTGGCAAGCTGCTGGTTGACATCGGGAGGTTGTACGAACTCTACAATTTCTTGCTTAACGACAACCTTATGACACATCAACTGCCGCAAGCCAAGCGGAAAACCGATGCGTACCTGCGGGAGAGTCTTCCGGCCGTCGCGGCCTACATTGACACAGCGGAGTACGACAAGTCGAAGTATAAAGAGTACCTTGCCAACGGGGTCGCCATCCTGGGCGATGAGTTCCACATTGAGTCGATGCCGAATCCGCCGTATATCCAATTAGTGACGGAAGAGATAATGGATAGTGGAACGATGGTGGTCGTTATATGAACCTACCAAACCTAGAACGCCTAAAGGCAGCGCTCCGAGCGAACGCCGACAGCATAAACATGGGAGTGTGGGCCGATTCGTCGGCCAAGACTGCTTGTGGAACGATCGGCTGCGCGGCGGGGGAGTGCGACCACCTGATGGCCGTCGACGGTCGGAAGGGCACGGTGTTCACGAAGGAGGGGTGGATACGGAAAGAGTATCAGGGCGTGGGAATGGCGGGGGATCGGCTAATCGTCTGTCGAGAGAACGGGATTGCGTTCCTGGGGGTTGACGAGGAGCCCGCCGATAAGATGTTCCTCGTGAGTCGCTGGCCGGATTTGTTCGCTCAGAGACTGTACCAGCAAACCACCGGCACGCCCGCCTACGTCGAGGTGATCTGCGACCGGCTGGATTATTTCGCGGACACGGGGGAATGATGGACACGAATATCAAGATATTAATTGTGTGCTTTGCGGCGTTACTATCTAATTCGTGCGCGTACGCCCGAGGGCTTCGCAGGGGCTATGGTCGCGAAACGCATTGGGCAGTAACAGCTGCTCAATTGGCTGGGCTTCTGTTGACGATATGGGTAGTACTTCAATGATTATTTTGCGGACACGGGGAATGACCCCTTGACCGCGTACGCAATTAGATGTACTCTACATGCAAGTGCGTAAACCAAAATCAGAAAAACTAACAAAGACCGGCAACCGCGTTTCGCTCTGGCTGGACGCCGACATTGCCGGATGGGTGGCGGACCAGTCCGTCAAGATGAAGGTTGGGAAGGGGACGGTGATCCGTATCCGCCTTGCGGAGCTGTTCGCAAAGGATCGGGCATGACAGAGCCATGGATGGTGGCGGCGATGTACGGGGCGGTGATCGTTGCCTGCTTGGTGGCGATCACACGGAAGGGGAGGGAGGGCCGATGAGAATACCACTTGCATACGTGAGAGCTAAGGGCTGCGCCTTCGCGGTTAGCCCAGAGGCATTCATTGGGACAACCCCCGTCGAGAGATGTTCCGATTACTGGGCTTGGAGGCTAGGCCCTAAATCCACAAAACGAATCGCGGCTGACCCGGCTGAGTATCGTTACGCCCGAGAGGCGGCAAAGGCCGTGTGCAAATTGTTTGGATGGGTCGTGACGCGATGAGAAACGTAATCGGCAACCTCACCCCCGCCCAGATCATCGCCATTGCGGCGGCGTTTTGTTTTGCGTTCGCGATTGTGTTCCGCTTGGCGTCGGAAGACGGGGAGCGGGCGCGGAAATTCATGGAAGAGAGGAGAAAAGAAGATGTTTGACACGATAGAACCGCGCTTGGTGGAGCTGGCCGAGCAAGACTTGGCAAGTGCAAAAGATAACCTACACCGTGCCAAGGCAGCGGCCGAAGGATGCGACAGCGCTGCGCCGTGGGGCGAGGCGGGGGCGACGCTTGACGATATCATCGCCGGATACGAGATGTGGGCGGCGATAGCGCTGGAAACGCTGGAGCAGGCCAAGGGGGCGACCCGATGACCGACATATCGGTTGGTCCGCTCATGCAAGCAAATCGCGGGAGACCGTTTTACATTTTGCTTAAAGCTAAAGGCATTGAGGTTTTCGTAGACGGGCATACGCCCATCACACTCTACCGCAAGGTGATTGCTTTTTTGGCTGATCCGCTGGGGTACTCGTCCGAAAGACCAAATTGCGCGACGAACCTGTCGTCTGATCCCTGGTATCAAGAGGAGATGAGCGCGGATGAAGAGCTACAACGGCAGCGCCAATGGCACTTAGATAACCCGCCAACGGGCAATATCGGCCCCGGCGAAATTCTCCCTGGGTTGATCACGATATACAGGAAGGCCAAGGAGGCCACGAGATGACATTTTCACAGGCACTGGAAGAAATGAAGGCGGGGGCGAGTGTTCGGAGGAGAGGGTGGAAACCTGGCCTGTCCATCACACGGCACGACGCCTTTGAGGTGCGGAGTGAGCACGTATTTACCGACGACTGGGAGATCGTCTGTTACCGGTCGCCACCTTCCGTCCCCTATCTCGCGCCGACCATCGAGGAGTTGCGGCAGGCGATCGTGGCTACCCATGCGGCACTGCTCGCGCATACACCATTCGCCAAGTACGAGACCGAAGAAGCCATCGCCAAGATCCGGAGGCCATACGATGCCAGATAACCTCACGAAGAAGCACTACAACCCGACCGACCGACCGCCTAGAACCCGCCGCTTGGTAGAAATTGCCAAGCAGGACTGTGCGCTAGCCCAGTCCAACTTAAAGGAGGCCACGTCGGCGTCAAGAACGCAGGATTTGGACGCTGCGTGGAAGCAGACAGGGAAATCGCTGCGCGATACAATCGCCGAATATGAGCAGTGGGTAGAGGACTCGGCGGAGGCGCTTGACGTAGCGCGGGAGGCGTTGAAAGATGTTCTATAACCTTCGGCAGATCCTCCGCGACGTCTGGAACGTGCGCCAAGGACGCCAGCACCGGGACGTCCTGACGTTGCACGTCGACCTTCTCAGGGATCAGCACGCCGCGACGAAGGGCAACCTCGCTATCGCCAACGCTTCCGCTGCCGCATGGGAAGCCTACGCTAAGCGCGGAGAGCGGCGGTATGCCGAGGCGGTTGCGGTGATGGACGAACTGCAAGTACAGCTTGTCGGGGCCAGATTACGTGACGGTCCATCGGACGCGGTGCAGTCAGCGTGGGCAATCCTCGGGGAGAACAGCAGCTGGAGGACGCACAACATGGGTGGCCGCGTTTGGTCCGAGAAACAGCAAGCTAAGCGCGAGGCTATTGATCGCCAGAACGCGACGGTTGGGTTGCCGCCGAGTCGCCCCCCGGCGGTGATCCCGAAGACGTGGGGGGAGAGACCGGAGGGCGTCTGCGGGGCGAACCTGCCTGATCTATTTGAGGATGACGGGATAGCGTTGGCCCCCTTCGACGAGCAAGGGAACATGGGACGGTCGAGGGCGCAGCCATGACCAAGAAACGGAGGCAGTACCTCAAACGGGCGCAGCGCATGAGATACAAAGACGGCAGTAAATATGAGATGGAAAGGGCCATGACGCTTTGGTTTTACGCTTACAAATACGCAGTGAACGGCGACACCGACGCACTGAGACGGGCGAGCTTTGATGTAGCTGCGCTACCGCTGCCTAAGTGGTGGCGACCATGACCCTCGCCGCCCACTTCGCCGCCTTCCGCCTCGCTAAACGCCACGAGGTTCTCGAATGGAAGCGCTTTGAGCTAGCGTGGCAGCACTACGCCGCGCTCCATGCTATCGAGCCCGACCAGTGGACCCACAAGGCCACCGACGCGGCGACAGACGCGCTACCGCACGCGGCGGGGACAATACGGAGGGACCTCGGGTGCCTGTCGGTGTTCGCGAAGTGGCTCAAGCGGGAAGGCCATCTTCTGGCTGTGCCCGACTGGCGGACGCCGCCCGCTCCCGCCCCTCGGCAACGGTACGTGAGCGCCGAGGAGATGCGCCGGATACTGGCGACGCCCGCTGAGGTCTGGTTTACGCAGGCCACGCGGCTGGCGATCTTGACCGGCCAGCGCATCGGCGCGGTCCTCGATCTGCGGTGGTCGCAGGTCCGGGGGGGCGTGATCGACTTCAACTTCGGTATCGCGGCGCGGTGCAAGCATCGCGGGACGGTGCCGCTGACCTCGGATATCAAAGCGGTCCTCGGCGGCTGCGCCCTCGGCGATCGGGTGATCAACGACGAGTTGCCGGTGAACTACTTCCGGTATCTGCGGGAGTGGCGGCGGGCGTGCGCGGCGTGCGGCATCGTCGGGGCTACCCCGCATATGCTCCGGCATGGCGTAGCGACAGAGCTCGTGGCGGCGGGAGTTCCGTTGCTGGAGGTGTCGCGGATGCTAGGGCACTCGACGGTCGCAATCACCGAGCGGGTGTACGCTCACTTCGACCCGAATTTCACGAAGCGGGCGGCGGAGACGATGGCGGGGTTGGTCGCATGAGAGGCTCCATCCCCACGAAGGAAGAACTATACCGCACCAATCTGGATTGGCTGATCCAAGACGCAAAAAATATGATCTTGGATGGCAAGGATTTTGACGCCGTGATCGACGACTACCAAGGCAAACGTAAAGAACTAGAGAATAACTACGCCACTACATCCCAAGCCGAGATCGACCTGCTTCGGGATATGGTAGTGGCGTTTTGCGGGAGTACGACACGATGAATGAGACACGAGAATGGACGCGGGAGCACGACGCGGTGATTGCGGAGATTGAAGGTGGGATGCTGGACGTTCCGAACTATCGGACCGACCGCGACGCCTGCTTCCGCGCTGCGGACAGATGGGTAGCGTGGGATGGAGAAGATTCAACGGCTCGGAGATGGACCGTTGGGTCGACGACGGAGCGCGTGGCGAGATGCGCCCCTGTGGAACGTTGGTATTTTGCGACGCTTGAAGATTGCGATAAGCAGTGGCACGGTCAGGGGTGGACGCCGCAGGCGGCGGCGGCTTGGGCGCTATGGGAGGCAGAGCATGGCAGATAAGACATGGACGCGGGAGCACGACAAGAAGCTCGTGGAGCGCTACTGGGGGAGGGAGGTAACCAAGCAACGGATAGGGGCACATTACTTTCATGGCTTAGGCACAGGGATGCTTGATTTCGTAACCCAAACGGTCATTGGCGAGGCTTGGTCGGCTGCAAGAATCCCCGATTTCGAACAGAACCGAGATGCTGTTGAAGCGATGGCCGACAAGTGGCTATTACTGAAGCCAGGACCTCGCAAAAGCAGGGTAGAAGCGGATTCAAGGACTGGTATGTTTTGCGCCACCTTGTTCGTTTTTGGCGTCGGCGATGCAAAGCAGACTTTTCAAGGGCGTGGGGAGTCGCGGGCTGGAGCGATGGCTTGGGCGCTCTGGAGATTCGCGAGTGGATAGTGCCCCCAAAATAACCGGCTTATATTCCCAGCATCCGTGCTATCCTGATCTCGTCTGAGTCTCCTCCTATCCTTCCTTAAAGACCCCGCCACGGACTTGTCATCCATGGCGGGTTCTTTATTGGGCCTTGAACTTCTCGACCACCCGACGAGCAATTGCCGTCTGCTGCGGCCCTAGTTGACTCAGTACCTCGGCTGCTTGCTTAGATGAGATCAATCCCTTCCTCATGTCTTCGTTTACTTTTTTCTTTAGCTTGGCGATCCTGCTGACTTGTGCTTCATCGCCCCGATTTGCCTTCTCAAACGCGGCCAGCTTCCGCATCCGCTCGTCGGGGTTAGCTGCGTCTTTGAGCGATGCCGCTGCCATATTCGCCGAATTGATAATGCTGTAGTATTCGACGAGAGGCCCGGCCCCGTCCTCTTTCTGGAAGAGTTTCCCGACAACGGGGAGCTGCGACGTCTTGCGGTCGGCAAAGTCCATCGACTTGCCGTCGGTGATGAGGCTGTCCAGCAGGTGAACGGCGTACATCATCGAAGTCCCGGAGTATCCCCGGAGGAGATGGTCGGCCTGTACGGGCGATAGCTGGCCCATCGAGTGACCGGCTATCTGCTTGGCAATCTCGGTGGTGTTCTCCTCGGTCCGCTCAGGCTTCTCAAGGCGACGGAGGCGGGGGGCCTCGACCTCACGCCCCCGATAGAAGTCGTAGTTGGCGATGACTTCGGTGGCTGGCTTGATGACTTGCGGGATTGGGTTGAGAGACAAGGCTGACAAGATGTATCGGGACATCGCGCCCATGAACGCCTTCCCATCCTCCTTGCCCATGTACATCATGGCGAGATGCTCCGGGAGAGCCTTGATGGCGTACCCCAATTCAAACGGGATTGGAACGCGGATCGCCTCGCCGCCAGTTGGGTTCGGGAGGAAGAAGTTCATCGACCGTTCTTCTTCGGTGGCGTCATTCCACGTCTGCGTTTGGCTGGCTAAGGCCACGTATGCGAGGGTCAGGCCAGTCATCGTAACAGAGCGGTTGATTAAACGGCTACGCATTTCTTTGTTAGGAGTTCGGCTTTCGCGGGTGTTCCGCCATAGCACGTCGAGCCCCTGCATCCGGGCGTTTGAGAACGGGACGATAGCCGTGAGGATCTGGACCGCCGCGTTCGCGCCCTTGCGGTTGAAGTTCATGATCTCGCGGGCCTCGGCTGCCGCCTGTACTTTGTTGCCACCCGTTCGCTTTAGCACGTTTTCGTAGATCACGATGCGGTTAGCGGACTCGCTGGCTTGGGCAAACTCACGGAGTTGCTTGCGTACCTTGCTGAGTCCGGACTCTAGGCTGGGGTCGACGATGTACTTGATGTTTCTGGCTGTCTGTGATGCTCCTTCCCCGCGAATATTTGAACCTAGTACGCCTTGACGCTCCAGGTCGCGGAACGACACCGACTTGTTCAGCGCGTCGTAGAACCCTTTCCCGGCGCTGGCATAGGGGGCGTTGGTATAGCCGTGAGCCCATGTCATGGCCGTGTCGCGCTCCATGTTGCGAAGCATGAAGATCGGGTCCATCGTGATCGACGCCCGTAGAAAGTTCGATGGCAACAGCCCAATCTTCCACCATCCATCTACAGATATTTTCGTGGCGGTGAGGGAGCGGTAGAGTAGGTCGTCAAGGATCTCAAACTTCGCTGGCTTGCCTTTGTAGTAGACGGTGACGACGTTCTTAGTGACCGTCTTTGGGGCTTGCCGGACTATCTTGAGATCCAGTCCGTCGCGGATGACGCGCTGCTTGGCAAGGTTCTTAGTCGCCAAAGCCGTGAGCATGTTCGTATTGCGGACGATGTTTTCGAGCGGGTTGGCTATCTGCTTGTCGCTGGGCTTGATCTTGTGGATCTTGGGGGTGGATGCAAGGGTAGACCCCTTACCCTGCGAGATGACTCCCTCATTGGCGTCCACGTCCTCGCGGTAGAACGAGATGTGATCGCCCTTCTTCCACTTCTCCCCGATTTCGGGGGTGATGAGCCCGGATTTCACCGCCATGTTCACGAGCCCATCGTTGAACTTATTCTTGCCTGCCACGTATTCCTGAACACGGGCGTCGGAACCGTAGGCGAGGGCGTCGATGACGTCTTGCTTAGTCGCCCCGTTCCCTACGTATTTCTCAGGGGCCACCGGGTCGAGTGACATGGCGTGACTGGCGATCAGGTAGTTGTTGCCCTTGTCCAGTACTCCGGAGTCACTGGCTTTCTTGATTACAGGGATCAGTCCGCCTGTCTCGGTCGCCTGGATCGCTCCGTCGATGAGGTCGGGTGGCCCAGACGCTAGAGAGGCAGTGGCGATATCTTCGGCTATCCCGTGGATACGGATCGCATTGATGGCTGACACGTTTGCGTTCTTCGCGTCGCCGTGCTTCATCGAGAGGTCCTCGATAGGAGCATACATATCGACTGTTTCTTGACGAAACTTCAGCCACTTGCCGCCGAGGACGCTTCCTTTTGAGGGGGTTATCAGAGCGTCAAACATCTTGCGGGTTTCACCCCGCTCATCTAGTTCCGCCGCTAACTGCTTCGCCACCGGCTCCTGCTTCACCGACAGCCGAGTATCGTCTACTTCACCTTCGGGTATGAGGAAGCCTTCATCGTCAGTTTCGCCGAGCGCGGGGTCGATATCGTCTTGGGTCCTTTGCGGATCTTCGGTAGTTTTGATCCGGGGATCTCCACCTGTCTGGTCATTGCTGATCTGGTTATCATTGCTAAGCGGTCTCCTACCGATCTCACCGGAGCGGAAGGCGTTGGCTACCTTCTCGGCGGTGTCTAGTTTGTTTGAGCGGAAGACGTCGCCGATCTTGGCGAGATCCCCCAGTTTCTTTTGGATGATGGATCCGGGGACGTTGGCGAGGTTGAGCTTCCCGGACATGAATTTCTCCATGCCTCGGGCGATGGCCTCTTCCTGCATCTTCCCGGTGTCGTTGCCGTAATACTCGGTGTAGATTTTGCGTTCCTCATCGTCGAGGATGATAGCCGGGTCCATGGCGGCTTGGAGGATGCGCCATTCCGCGTCGTTGAAAAGGCCCATCTGCTTCATGGCATGGACGGACTCGTGATTCAGCGTCGACAGAAGCTGCTTGGTATTGCGGCCCTCTAGCGAGAGGCTGACGATATCCTTGAGGTACTTCCCGTTTATCCTGGTGTCGCCGAAGTTGTCGATGAGGCGGGTGGACATCAGATCGTCGATGCCGAGCCGCTTCATCTCCTCGTGAACCTCGGTCGCGATAGCGGGGGTTGACCCCGCTTCGAGGTCGGTACGCATGGCGTCGACGGTCGGGAGTGGGGCGGGGGTTGTGGTTGGGGTGGATGTGGGGGTGGCGGCCGAGTACAATTGATCCGCTGGTATAGGAGTGATCGGCTTCGGTGCAATCGGAGTTGGCTTGGGCGCCGGGGGCGAGATTAGCCCCGCCACCACCTTCTCCTCCGCCGTCATCTTCCCCGCCGGATTCTCCGTCGCCTCAACCACGGTATCAAGAAACGACACTGGCGGCTGCGGAGGGGCGATGAACGACCCATCATCGGAGATGGGCAGCGGAGGCTCGCCGGTCGGCAAGGGCGCGGGCAAGCCGGGGGTTGGAGGCTTACCTGATACCGTAAGATCCTCCGCGTTGACTTGCGGTTCCTTCCCCAGCATCTTATCCCAGTTCAGCCCACGCAGTTTCTCAACCGCTTGATCGTCAGACAAGCCCTGCTTGCGAAGCGTGTCAAACCCGGCATCGAGCGCCATCGCATCGCCAGCGTCAATGGCGTGCAGCGGGACACCAGCCTTCTCCATCATCAACCCGTCAAGCAACTCTCTCTTATTGACCCCGTACTCGGGCACAGCCGGAGCCACATATCCCACATCCGCCGTCCCGTCCATATTCGACCGGACACGGATCGCCGCCTCGACATCGGGGTCGACCTGCGGGGCGGCCTGACGGGCACGCTGGACGTCGGCTTTCGCGTCGACGTTCTTGGCGATGCGACGAGCGTAGCCTTGGATGAGGCCGTCTAGGCCAGCGCCAGCGGCAAACCCAGTGGCCATCGACTCGGGGACGTTTTCCATCAGCCCCTGGTTCGGGTTGTAGACCTTGTTCTCGATTAGGTTCTGCCCCCACTTCTGCCCACCCTCGGTTAAACCCTCGACTACGCCGGTCTTCAGTACGCCCTTGCCGAACGTCCCGAGGCCCTCCTTGGCTAATTCCTTAACCCCGTGCATTCCAGCGCCACGGGCGAGACGATCATACACTCCTCCCCCTACCATATCGAGTAGACCAGTCGTCGTCCCCCACCGGGCAGCACTCGTCTCCTGCTCCGGCGTGACAGCCATTCCTTCGGCACGGTTACGCTGGGACTCCTGGACCTGCTCGGATGCGCCTTGGGCAGCGCCCATGAGGGCTGATAGACCACGAGCGATCTTCGGCGCGTATGCGACGCCACGCAAGGCAGTCGTCGGGGACATCATGCCGATTAGGCTACCCGCTACATTACCAGCTTGCTCACCGAAGGTACCGATGGACGCCTCCGGTGGTCGGAGCGACTTGGCGTAGTCACTCTCTCGCATGTCACGTGCGACGCCCTTTAGGTAGTCGCTATTGATTACGCCGCCAATACCATCCGGGATTGCCGCCGCCGTATTGATTAAAGCGGTGTAGGTCCCGAACCGGGCTCCTTCAATCTGGTCGACCAAAGTTTTCGGTGGGGCGGGAGCGGGCGGCGGCGGCGTGGGCGGCTCCTGCCTTGGCAGCAACGAGGCGATGTACTCTCTCCGGTCGGACTCGGTGTAGTCGTCCGGGAAGGCGACATGCTTCCCGAGTTCAGGAACGTAGACTCTCTTAGGCGTTGGCATGGATTATTTCATTGCGTTGAGGGAGGGATAGACGAAGTTCATCAGGCCACGTTTCGCGGGCGGTGGTTGCTTCGCTTGCTGCCTCTTCGGAGGAGGAGTGAGCGTCTCGTCTTTCCCGTCTAGGTCTTTCATATAACCTTCTTGCGCTACCCTTGCGGATCTCGCCTTCGCTGACAGTTCATCCATCTGCGCTTGCAATGCTGGCCTGTCTGTTGGCACAGCCTGTGCAAACAAGGCGCGGATATCTTTCAGTTGCTCGTCGTAGTGGTTGGCGAGGATCCCGTGGGCGTTTGACTTAGCGATGAGCCGTTGTTCAAACTTGCCTTGCGATGCTTCGCCGTCGCCCTTCGGTCTGCTTGCCTTGATAGCTGCTACCTTTTCCGCACTAGCGTAGCCCCTATTAGCTCTCTTGTCGGCCCTGTCTTCCTTAGCCGAATCCCCCGCCGCACTCGCAACTCCCCGCATCCGCTCGACTTCAATCCGCGTGTCGTTATCGCCCTTCGACCGCTGCTCCGACGCTCGATTGCCCGCCAGCGCCCGCAGATTTGCCTCAACTGACTGCCCATACATCGCTTGGTTTGCGTTCTCGCTACGAGCGGCTTCGACCGATCGGTGCATCATCTCATCATCGTTCTGGTCGATCTGGCTCATCAGCCCGATGCGTCGCCGCTGGATCTCGTCGGCTTGGCCGTTGCGCCGGTTGCGTTCCTGTGTGTACCCATGCAAGGCCGTCCCGCCGCCATCAGCCAACGCGCCAAGGAAGCTGTTGTTCCTCGACCCAGCCATGCCAAGGCCAAGCTGCATCAGGATCTCGCCGAGCTTGGGCTTGCGATCCCGCGTCTCTTTCTCTTGCGCGGCTAACCGTTCTGCCTCCGCCCCTAGGTTGGACTTCCGCATCCCCGTGAACTCTTTGTATTTATCAGCGGCGGTGACTCGCTTCCCGTGACGAGACACCATTTCGTCGTAGGTGTTGGCAAGGCCCTCCGGGTCGCCGGGGTACTGCATCGGCGGCGCGACGGGGACCATCTGAGCATCAGTCGGGACGTTTGATCCTTGCATCTGCTGGAAGTAGTTGCTGAGCGAAGCCAGACCGCCTTCCGCCATTCGCATCGGGGGCATCCCCCCTTGCATCTGCGGCTGAGGCATGGGCATCTGCGGAGCCCCCTGCTGCATCTGGCCGACCATCTCCTCGGCGACGGTCTTCTGTTGCATCGGGTTGCCGCCGGTTTCGGCCTGCGATGCTTTTCGCATCGTCTCCCGCCGTTGCATCTCCGCTACGACGAGGTACGGGGGGACGCTCGTCGGTCGCCCCTGCATCTGCATGAGTGCCGCGTCGGGGATGTTCTTCAACTGCTCGGATTGCTGTACCAGATTCATTATCTATTCCCCATATAGCTGCTCAGTGCGCCCAGCCCAGCCGTAGCTAGCCCAGTTGCCTGAGCCATCGGGTTCGTCCGGTTGAACATGACCTGCTCCTGGTTGACCCCCATCGGGGTTCCGTTGAGGATCGACTGCAACCAGTTTAGCTGCTGATAAGGCATGTTCGACTGGTTGATGAAGTCTTGGTAGCCCATGTCGACCGACTGCTGCGTTCTCGCGTCGGTCTGAGCGCCCGCACCTTGCAGCGCCTGAAGCCGCTGGAGTTCCATTGCTTGTGCCAGCCGCGTGAGGTCGGCCCTCGATTGCCCGATGTTGTTCGCGGCCAGAGCCGAGTTCGTCTGCTGCCCCATGGCATTGAGCCTGTTCGTCGCGTTGCCCTGCGCCGCCTGCTGCTGGAGCTGGTCGGCCTGCGCTTGAGCGCTGAGAAGAGCTTGGTTCTGGGTGAGGCGGGTCGATTGGTTGGCTTGTGCCGCTGTCAGCCCTGAGCCGCGAGCCAACGCCTGGGTAGCCAATGCCGCCTGCTGGTTCGACTGCCCCGCATTCAGCCCCGCCGACTGATTGGCTTGCTGGGATGCTAGCGATTGATTGGCCCCGAGTTCCTGGACCCCGAGCGCCGCGTTGAGATTGACTTGGTTGGACTGCTGCAACGCCGATTGGTTGGCGAGTTGCGCTTGCAGCCCGGTCTGTTGGTTCTGCCCGGCGGCTTGCAACGCGGCGGACTGGTTGGACCGTGCGGCGTCTTGACCGAGGGTAGCCCCGAGTTGCTGCGTCTGCATGAGCGCGGCAAGGTTTGCCAGCCCGAACTGCCGACCGTTGTCTTGGTTTGAGAGCGAAGCCTGCTGTCGGTTCCCGGCGGTGAACTGGCTCGCCATGTTCGAGGCGTTCTGGTTTGCCTGCCCGACCATCAGCCGCGCTTGTCGGTCGCGCTCGTACTGCTGCTGGGCGTTCTCGTAGGCGGACTGCGCCCCTTCAGCGGTGATCGAGTCCTTCTGGATAGCCAGATCCCTACCTGCCAACGAGTCGGCGACTGCCTGACGGGATCCGCCGAACGACCCGGCGCGAACAGCCTGCGCCGAACGGACCTGCTTGTTTTCGTCGAAGTTGCGTTGCGCTTGACTGAGGCGAGTGTCGGTCACCGCCTGCTGATACGGGCTCATGTAGTCGGCTGGGTTGTTCGGGTCGATGAACCGACCAGCGGGACCCATGGACGCCGCGCTGTAGCCCTCGCCGGTGATGCTGGAGCCTCGCCCATCGGCGGTGAAGTCGCGTACGTTGGGGTTGCCAATGTACAGCGGGTTGATATTGGACCCTGACGTGTCGACCATGCGCGGGCCAGCCATCTGATAGCTCGTCAGTTGCGACGGGGAGATCCCCATAGGCGCGTCGAGTTGCGGCGCGGTGAGTTTCCCGAGCGAGATGTCGCCAGCGCTGAATTGGTTGGGGTTGTCCTGCAGGTACCGCATGGTGTTCCCGAAGGTAGACTGGAGCGGGTTCTTGTACGATGCCTCTTCGGCGTTCTGCGCTGCGTTGATTGCCAGATTCCCCGATGTCTCGAAGGTGTCGTTGGCGATGCCGAAGTTGGTGGTAGGTCGCCCGTCGGGGCCACGTCCATCGCGGATCTCGCCGTTCTCGAAGTAGGATGGTAGGCCGCTTACGCCCTGTAGGCCGGCGCGGGTTTGGTCGGACACCTGGAGGGTCTTGTCCGTCCCGACTTGCCCAAAGTTTCCGCCCATGCCGAGGGTACGTTGTCCGCCGTAGGCTTGGTACGGATTGAGCACAGAGAACGCCGCGTTTTGCGTCGACGTGGATCCGGCGGCGGGAGTAACCCCGGCGAACGGGTTCGGCGCTGGGGCATCCGACCCGCCCATGCCGAGCGTTAGAGGGTCCGACGCTGAAGGCTGTGCGGACGACGAGGACGGCGAAGCGGGGACTGACGATCTCATCGCCTGCTGCCCGAACGGGTTCAGTGACCCGTTGAATCCCGTAGCCGCCCGAACCGTCCCGCCTTGCGAAAACCCAGGCGTGCCGCCGAGCTTCCGGATCTCATCGCGGATCCCGTTCAGGCGAAGCTCACGCAACCCGACATCTTCGGTCTGCATGGCTTGGTTGACAAGCCCCGCGTTCATAAACGCATTCCCGCCGAACGACAGAGTGGCCTGCGAAGGGGGGCCATTGGGGCCACCCGTATTGGTGTAGACGTTCTGCGCCCCGAGGCGTTTAGCGAGGTCGTTAGCCACGCTATCGTCGGCGTACTGGTTGGGGTTATAGCCCGACGATGTGGCCTGCTGCGCCCCGGCGAAGTTGTTCGGTCGGTTCGCAAGGAACATCGGGTCAGTCGATCCAGCCCCTGCGCCAGGAGGCGGCGCTCCGCCACCCCCCTGAGGCGGTACCCCACCCTGCGGAGGTGCCTGCCCATGGGGAATCCCCGGCGTACCGAACGGGGGAGGATTCGGGTTGGGGTTGCCGACAGGAAGTACCCCTGACGGGTTTGTGTTGATGATGCCGCCCGGCGTGGCGGTGGACGGAGGCGTAACATAGGGGGGCCGGGGCGGAGGCGGTGTCTGCGTGCCTGTGCCGATCTGCGTAGGGATGTTCGCGGGTGGGCTGACTACCATCGGAGGGTAGTAGCCTCCGATGGGGGAGCCGCCCGCACCTAGATTTACGCCGCCGCCGAACAGGGATCGCTCTAGATCGTCAGCCGATGCGGCGAGACGACCGGGCTGTCCGCCACCAGCGTAGCCAATGCGTAGGCTCTGCTCGATATCGGCGGCAGCTCGCTGGAGCGCCGATTGCGGGTTCGAGTTCAAGAGCCGCGTTCCTTGATCCGGCCCCATCTGGGGCATGGCCTGACCCGGTTGTGCCGTCTGGACGTTTGTAGTCGGCGGTGGGGCCACATTCCCCCACTGGTTGTTCGCGCCGGGAAGCTGGCCACGGCTCAGTGCCTCTGGCGTGAACACCTTACCAAAAGCCGCGTTTAGGATCAGGTCACGATACGGGTGGTAGCGTGCCGGAATATCTTGAATGCTTACGTTTGAAGCGGTCTCAGCCATGGATCATCTCCTCGGGGTTGATTTTCTGCGGTTGCTGCGTCATGCCGGTTCGGGAATGCCGAACCCGATCCATCAGGGAGTGAAGGAACCGCGCTCCACCCTCGCTGCTGCCGTTCCCTAGGCCGCTGACGACGTCGGCGGGGATAATAAACTCGTCGTTTGACACGAGGATCTTCTGGTCGCCGTTCAGGTTGCCGGTCACCATGTCGTCCATGCCATCGCCGGGGCCTTCGATCATGCCGCCGGGACCATCGTCATCGACCATCCCGCCCTCTGCCATCCGCTGAAGCGCGTCTGGGCCGTACACCTTGACGAACTCGTTCAGCGCCGTATGAGGATCGTCGTGATCGCCACGGATAGCGGCCATCGCCGCAGAATGGACAGCCTCGCGCCTCTGTTCCTCCGGCTCCAGCATCCCGCCTTGCGCGTAGCCCATGAGGGAGCGGATGCCCCCGCCAGTCATCGGCTGGATCGGCGTCTTAGGGGGTTCGAAGTAGTTCTGCTCGCGCCCCAAAAGGTCGGCTTGCGGCTGGACCTTCAGTGAGTCAAGGCCGATGATGGGGATACCGCGACCGGCCATGGCGTTCTTCTGCTCTTCGTCCTTGGCCCTGATGTATTTGCCAGCTTCGGAGTCAGGGACTTGTTTGTTCTTGGACGCATCCTTCGCAGACTTTTGAAAGGAGCTAGCGCCTAGCGCTATGGCTGGCCCCAGCGTCGCTCCACCCGTGAACGGAGCCGCACCAGCCAGCAGCCAAGCCGCAATCATCTTCCCCCAACTGAATGCCTCCAACTGCCCCGTATGAGGGTTACGCGTGAGAGTGCCAAGCATCCTCTCCAGCCCCTCGATCTCCGAGCGGTTCATGTGGACCAGTTCGGTGTCGCCGTACCGCCCCTTGTCCGCGATCTGTGCTGCTAGTTTGTGTAGGCTCATGTGGTCACCGTTACCGTGCCCATCGCCACCCGAGCGGTGAACGATGGGGCAAATACATCTTTGGATCGAACAATCTTTAAGAACCCATTCTCGTCGTGATACACGCCACCGTAAGGCAGCCCGTATCCACTACTGGCGAGAGAGAGTACGTCATTGCGGGGGAGGAGGACAAACTGTAGCGAAGACGCCACCAGCTCGCCAGGGGTGAACACGTTCTTTATCAACTCGTTCACGATCTGCAACGCCTTGTTCAGGTCGTCCCGCGTGTAATCCCGCTGCTGAATATCTACCGGGTTGATCTTGCTTTTCAGGTTCATTGTTTCCGCCCGTCGATCTGCAAGTCAAAGCGTTGCGTGCCCAGCCGCCAGCCGAAGCCGAGTTGGGCGGACGATACCCGCAGCGCAAACTGTCGAGCACGAAACCGGACGTCCTGTTGCGTCGATGCTGCTACTTGAAAGGTCTTCAGTACCTCCGCCGATTGCCCTTGGTTGGGCCAGTTCGTTTGCAGGATCTCGTAGGTGACTGATGCCGTAGAGTTTGTTCCTAGCCGAATGATGTCAGGGATGATCCGCCCGATGAATGTGTACTGCTCGCCGTCCAGGATCGCCATGTCAGCGCCCTCAATGGACGCTTCTAGTGCAACACCATCGGCGTCATACCCCGTCTCGTGGAGGTAGACGTAGCCGCCAGCGGTGGCGATTGGGTAGCCGTTGAAGGAGGGGTCAAGCCATGCTGTTCGCTCCAAGTCGCCGATGAACCACAACTCGTCGACGTAGTTATACGCCACGTACCTGTCGTTCTCGGTGCCGGTCAACGATTGGTAGAACCACCAGACTTCGTTGTACCGTCCATTATTCCCCGCGAATACCTTGAACCGTTGGTCTTGGTTGAACGAGTCAAAGACGTAGGACTGGACCGGGCAAGCGATCGTATTAACGCTGCCGTTGTAGAACTTAAAGGACCCTTTGTCCATCCAGTACATTTGATTCCGCGCCATGACCGCCGCGTTCGGCCCTGCAATAGATACGTTGGTCGAGTTCACGACGATGCCAAAGGTTGCCGACGGCCCCACGAAACTCATGGACGCGAGCGCCACGTCGGTCCAGATGAGCGTCTCTTGCCGCGCCCGTTCCCAGCCGATGATGGCGCTGCCTGTGGACAGGCGAAGGTCACCCGCCGTCGTGTCAGGGCGAGGCTCCCACTCGATAAGGTCTTCTTGGTCCGACCAGCGCACGAGAAGCGGGTCTTGCGTGACGGACCCATGCGCGTTGGCTCCAAAGATTATGAGGTGCCGGTCGATCTCGGATACCAGAAGCCCGTTGCATAGCGTCGGGCATTGGTTGGATCCCGCCAAACTGTTCAGCGCCACGGCGCGAGCCCCGGTGCCGGAAGTTTTGTCCCAGTAATAGATCCCGCCACCGAAGATACCGGCAACCAGATCCTCGCCGAAATTGTCGAGCGACCATGTTCTCGGCTGACCGTTCGAGAACCCAAAGGTGTACGCGCTGCTGTAGGTTCCGCGACTGTAGGTCCCCGTGCCGTAGCCGGTGCCGAAGACACTCGACACGAGCCCGGTGTTGATCTGATAGGTTGCCGTGATCCCTGCCCCGCCACCCGACACCACGCTACCACTCGCCCCCCCGGTGATGTCGACCCCATAGGAGTTAGCGTCGTAGACCTCAACGATCTGTTGCTCCGCGTTCAGCGCCCCGGCTAGGTACGTGTCAAAGCCAGCGGCCCCGGCGAAGGTCACTAAGTCGTTTGCCGTGGCTCCATGAGCAACGTCGGTTACCGTGATCCGATTGGTCCCTATTGCCTGCGTCGCCAGCGGGTTGGCTCCGAGCGCGACGGTGCGGCGGATGGGGGTGATGTCGTAGAAGGTCTTGCTGACTTCGAGGTATAGCTTGAGGTTCGTCCCGATGGCCGTGTATTGTGTCCCGTCAAGCGCGGTCCACTGGTGAATAGCGCGGCAAACGCCACGAAAAGAACTAGGAGATTCCTTCTCCCACCCTCCTATAGACTCAGGCATCCCCATGCGAAAACGCACTTTATCGCAGTCATACCACCCACCAGAGTTTGAGTAGTTGGTAATGTCGCGAACTATGCCGGGTCGTATAGTGAGGTTCTTCAGCATTATTTATGCAATCGGTCAAAGGCCCAGGTCGCTAGCGCAGTGACCGAAGCCACCCCGCCGATGAGCCAGCCGACCACCTTGGTTCCGCCTTGCCCGCGATTCTTGAGGGCCTCGAACTCGTACAGTTTTGACTCAACAATCCCCACCCGCTTGTCAATTCCGTCTAAGCACTTTGCTACGTTTGTCATTTTCTCAACTTGAATTGCTGTAGAGACTCGGACTTCGCCGAGCTCGCCGCGTATATCGGTAAGCACCGAGTACACGGCCAAAAACGCTTCATCAGGGTTTCTGCTCAAAGACAAAATCCTCTCCGGCATTATTTTGCTCAAGTGCGTGGAGGCATCGGCCCCGGATCAGACTTTGGCGCTGGTGTATAAATTCCGTAAATACCTAAGATGGTTTGCATAAGCGAAAGGCCAAGCGCCACCCACTTAGCGGCATCGCCGATAATCAGACCCGTCGCCGTTGCGTACTGCGCCGATGCAAAGAAAGCGTGAATTGCCAGTTGTGCTCGATGGTCCATCACTTCGCCCCCTTATTCATCGACATAAAGATGTTCTTCACGCCGTCGGTCACTTTGTCGACGCCTACGGCAAAGAGAACCTCGTCCTCCACCCCTGGCATGGCCGATGGGATGGCGCTGCGGATGACGTTGATGGCCGCAGCCGCTTGCTGTTCGGCTGTCCCGCCCTTCATCCTTGCTGACATGACGGCGCTGATGATCGCGCTGGCGATTCGGTTCCCGCCTGGGATGGACAAAGCCGCCGTCTCTATGGCAATTGGTGCCATTGCCTTACCGAAGTTCTTGCTGAATTTGCCGAGCCCTGAGAGGAATCCCATTAGATTATCCTGTCTATAACGAGGTGGTTATTAATAGCGAAGCCATCTAGGGTTTGTGCCGCCCCGGTGGTTTGCGTGATAAAGATTTCAATGTACTGTGCCGCTGACAAATAGACGGTTGTATCTACCGTCGCCGACAAAAGGATGGATGCTGTGCTGTCAAAAGCGAATCCAGGCGATGCTGCGTACGCCGACCCGTTCCTGTAGACGGCCATGGCAAACGTCTTCACCCCCGATGCGATGATCGGCTGCAATCGCATGGTCGCTGAAACCCTGTAGTATCCGGTCGAGAGGGCGGTGAACCGCCCGGTCGCTGCGTTGTACTCGCCAAGCGTGTCGTATTCCTCACTGCCGAATATGGCCAGTGTCGCGACCCCGTTGGCTAGAGACTGAGCGGTAGCCGTCGTGGCGCGTACGTGGCTTGCCCCTGTGACAGCGCTAGGGGGGACGCTAGTTAGCGACGCCCCACTTCCAGAGAACCCAGCGGCGGTTACCGTCCCCGCGAAATAGGGAGCGTTAAACCCAATTACCGCCGCCCCCGCCCCCGCGCCGTCTGCCATAACGATCGCTTCGGTGCTCGCCGGTATCGTTGCCGTGCTGCCTGATCCCTGCGAGATGATGACGCTGAACCCGCCGGTCGTGCTGTTCCTTATCAGCCACCATTTCTGGATCGTGTTCGGCGCGACGGTGATCGTGTGGTTGGCTGTCAGAGCTCCGGTGAACCGGAGGACCCGGCTGCGGACGCTGGAGGTAGCTCCGTCGAGCATCGTCAACGTCGATGATGCCCCCGTTAAGGCGACACTAGTGATCCCGTCGAGCGAGGCGTCGATCAGGTTTAGGTCGGTATTGACAAAGATTCCCCAGGTGTTGGCGTTATCTCCAACCCCTTGTTTATCGAGTTTATTGTTGGTTGTGTAGGTGGATGCCATTTATACAGCCTGGAGAATTGTTTGGAGCGTCAGCAACGCCGTGTTCGGGGTCGGGCTAGGCATGACTACCGTGAAGGTTCCGCCGCTGCCTGTCTTGTTAGCCCCGAAGTCAAGGATGGCAATAGCCAAGTCGCCGACAGCGGTGTCACTGTACAGGATGCCGCCTCGGGCGGTAAACGTAGCGGCTGGCCACGTCGCGTCAGCAAAGTCAACCACCACGCAAGGTGCGCCGCTGGCGGTCGTCGTCGTCGTGACCGTCGCCGCAACGGTAGCGCCGCCAGCGGTATATCCGAGCGCGGTCGCGAGTTCGTTGGCTGTGGTATACGCCGTGGTCGCCGCGGTGAACGAGGCCGAGTTCGTGTACAAGGCCAGCTTGAACACGTTTGTTCCGAAGTTAAATAGCCCGTTGAGGGCGTTAGTGTAGAACGAGGTGCAGATAGATGATCCGGTGAAAGCCATTACGCGCTAATCTCCTTCCCGACTTGCGGGTTCCTGTATTCGTCTTGCAGTTGGAGCCCTTCGCAGCTACGTCTGAGGTCGATCATCGCTGCGTCATACCGTGCTTGAAACGTCGCGAGAAGGTCCTTGTCGCCCTTCATGTAGATGTACCCTTCGAGAAGGCAGGCGTAGAGCAGCGTCTCGGGGAATGAGATGGAGAGCCATGTCGAGGTTGACGGATACCCCGACAACGGAGCATCGGTTATGGAAGGGGGGATCCCGATGTACTCGATCCAGAGCGAGTAGTTAGTGTCCGCATTGGGGCCGAGTAGGATAATCGCCTCGCCATATGCAGGCAACACAAAGAAGGGGGCGTTGTAGTTGACAGCCGTCGACTGAAGCGCGTAGAACTTGGGCACTCCCCGTACTGTCCCGTAGGCTTCGTTGATGAAGCTCGTGCTCTTTTGCAGTAGTGCGGTTCTCGTCTCGCCTGTCCCTGTATTGGCCCCGCGCAGGTAGAGCGCCAGCGGTTCAATGAAATTAGCGGGAGCGGTAATCGTGGGGGACGCCGATGTGGCGGTTGCCCCCCCGACGAATCGCTGGTCGGGAGTTCGCACCGCGTTATAGATTCTTGACTCGCCCTGGATAACGATCTTTGCGATCTCGGCGATGATCTCGGTTGATCGGTTCTCCAGGTACGAGTAGACGCTCTCTTTGAGCTCGTCGTAGGTCACTTCAGCATCCCTTCATCTTCCCGCCCTTGCTGAATGCGGGAGTCGTCTTGCATCCGGTTTTATTCGGAGTGCCTTTCGGGATCTGCGGCACCTTGGTATTTTGCGTCTTACCCTTCACTACTGGACCACCTCCTTTTTTCCTTTGAGTTGTCGATTTCCCCTTCTGATTTAAGAGGCCCATCAACGCGGGAAGAACTTGTGATACTGCGCCAGCAGCGTCGCCCGACTGACCCGACTGGGCGATAAGCCTCTGCGTCGGGATTGCCTGTATCGGGCGTGGTCGACTGCCTGACGTGGGGATAAGCATCGGCGCTACCGCCGTGTCCATGGAGGCGTTGCGATACGGACCGGCCATATCGCGTGGGACAACCCCGCCACTTGCTTTCTTCGTGGTCGACCACGGTTTGCCTTGGAATGTTCTCATTGTGTCTCTCGTGCTTTACGTCGTTGTTACCGTCACAGTCCCTAGAAAGACTTGACAGGTAAGGCCCACTACTGGGTCCCATCCGGCGAAAGCGCGAGAGCTCGCGAGGCTTGAATCTGGCCGAGGCTGAAAAAGGGCGATCCCTTCTTCCTTGAAATGTTTTCCTACTTGCAGCTGAGGATTATCTTCATCCCAACAAGACGGGCACACTTTCCACCCATTCGGTCGGCGATCAAAGATGTAAATCTTTAGCTGCTTATAAGCGCATTGGTTTCCACAAACATCGCATATGGCGATGGCGTATTTTCCACTAGCGTACGTGCTCATTATACTCTGGCCCTGACGATGGCGTCCACTACGTTTTTCTGGACGGCGATCTTCTTGAGCGTCGCCGCATAGTTTGGGTCGGTTGCGTACCCTGCTTTGGCTATGCCGTCGATCAGCTTCATGACGTCGTGATCCATCGTGAAGGCAGCGAATGCCGCCTTGTACGGCAACCCGTTGACGATCAAGTTCACCTTGTCCTTCACCCCATCGAGCAGCGTTAGGTACGAGGCGAACCGTCGGGAGAGATGCACGTCAAATTTGCCGTCGCCGCGCTCGCGGGTGGATCTTATCTTCTGGTGCTCCTCTGGGTCAAGATCATTGATGCCGCGTTGGCTGAGGACCTCTCTTGTCGCGCACCACTTCCAGTCGCTATGCCGCTTTGCTTTCGTCATGCCGAAGTAGTTATTGACGCCTGATTCGCTCGCCCCCCACCCGCTCTCCAGCGCCCATTGCGACAGAAGAAGCTGCGGCGGATAGCCGACCTCGGCCTCAAGCGATACGGCGACCGCCGCCATTTGGTCGATCTTCTGCTGGGGCGAGCGCCCCGGCATCGGATACAGCCCGCTGGTCATACGCGGCCCATCGACGGCGAGATCATCAGTGACGTTCGATCCCGATCCTCGTTGGCCGCTTCCTGCCAGTCCTTGGCATACCGCATTTCAAGCATCGGGATCAGCGCAAACGCCTCCCGCCGCTTCGACGCGATATGATACGCCAGCCCGCTGGTCAGCGCCGGGATGAACCGCGTCGGGATCCCCATCGTGTAGTCGATGCTGCTTCCCGCGTCTTCGATCTTGTTCAGCGCCGTGTACACAAACACGTAGGAGGTGATGGCATCAGGGACAGCGTAGAACGTCACAGTCGGAGCTCCCGACGTCCTGGTCACATAGAACTGATTCGGCTGCGCCTGATACAGCTTGTTCGGCTTGGACTGGTAATCGCTGGCTGACATCCGCCCCATCATCAGATCCGACTGCGTGGTGACGTTCCCTGAGTTCGTCCGCAACGCCCCGTCTACCAGATCCAACGTCTCGGCGGGCAGGGCGTAGGTCGGTGTGCCCGCTACGAGGTTCAACGTCCCGAACGTTTGCCGCCATAGATTGATCTGCCGGTTCTGCCACTCCAGCGTCAGGTAGTTAAGGCTTCGCCGCGCCGTCTTGATGTCGTAGCCTGTCCGAAGCTCCAAGCCGCATCGCTCGAAAGACTCTTCCATGATCTCGGAGATGGATGGGTTGAAGACGTAGGTTCCTGAAGTTGCCATTGATTTTGTTCCTTAAATAACTGGGACGGCGATTGCCTGTCCAGTCGCTCGTACGGCGTCGGAGACATTGAGGTATTTGATGATGACGTTGGCGGTGCCCCCTTGCCTCGTGTTGCCAGTCACGACGCATGGCGAGGCGGTGCAGGTAGCCGTGGAGGTGGTTCCGTCGGGATTCGTCAGCACGATCTGGACCTTTGTTGCCGTCGCGACGTCGGCGAGGTTGAATCCCACAGAGACGCTGACAGGCGTTGCCGTCGTGGTGGACGCGGTGGAGCCGAGGCGGTGGGCGAGATATGCCCAGTTTCGATTGGACTGGCCGTAGAATTTGCCGTTCGAATCGAGCGATGTCAGTTTGCCCGTCCCGCCGTCCGCCCCCGTCCCAATCCACTCGCCCATCATTGCGGACCACAGATCATCGCCAGCCGCCAAGATTGGTGCCGACGCTGCCAGGATGTACGTCATGCCGTAAGCGTCAACAGCCAGATCCGATTGAGAACGCCCGCTCTCGATATCTGTTTGCGAACTACACCCCGTCCCGGTGTCGCCGTTGGCGAAGTAGTTGCTATAGACCACCCGCCGCGATTGGAGATTATTGAAGCTGCCGGTGCAGGTCTGCGTCGGAGTGATTCTGGCCGCATTCGCAAAGATGTAATTGCCGTACCCTTGAATAATCACAGGAGTAACTGTAGTTTCGACCCCGGCGGTGTAGATTCGCATCATCGCTTCGATGAAAATCCCGGTATGCCACACGAGATCCCCGTAGCCGAATAGTTCCGGGACTCCCGATTCGTAGCGGTACCCGCCGTCCAGAACCGCCACAGCAACCGCCTTTGCATACTGTTCGCCTGTCGTGTTGGAGCCAGAGAAGGTAGCCGTGAGGGTCAATTGGGTGTTCGAATCAACGCTTAGAATGGTGGGCTGTTTGCTGTAGTCGAGTCCGTCGTAGAACGCGATGGACTGCCCCGCAGTGAAGAGGGAGGAGAACGACGTTCCCGCCCCGGTTATAATCGCTGAGCCATTCGTCACGGTGATGGTCCCCGCGCCGAGTGTGTAAGCATTCGTACACTGGAATCTCGTATCGCCGGTCTTGCATTGTAAGCCGCGAGCGTAGTTGGAAACCTCCGCGACTACCCGAGCCGTGTAGGCCGTACGAACGGCTGGCGTCGGATGGGCTAACGTTAGGGCGGTCGCAAACATGAAAGCATACGCAGATTCTCGAACCCCTAAATGCGGTGCTTGGTAACCTTGCGCTACGCCCCTCTGTTCGACCCAGTTGTCAAACTCATAATTGACGTAAGCGGTGTAGCAGGTCCACTTCAGCCCAGCGGCCAACTCGCCATCTTCATAAGCGCGGATAATCAACCCGTGGAACGAAGCGTTTCTAGGGCTCATCCAGCCCGCCGCGTTGCAAGTCCCAGCCGCCGCCCGCGCCGCCCAATACTGCGAGTGCCACTTATCAGCACAGGCTCTGCCCGCAGTTTGAAATCGCGTGAAGCCGGTGCGGTAGTAGTTTTGGTACTGGACGAGGCAGGAGTCGTAGTAGTTTTCAGCTTCCGTGGAAGTGAAGTTGTCGGTGTAGTTGACCGTGTCTGCGATCCAGTAGTCGCCCATCCGTGTTCGTTCCCGGTCGGCCCAGGTCCACTCTTGGACGTTGCTCCGCAGCATCGGCCCTAGTAACTGCGAAATAATCGGATCAGCCACAATCACGACGCCCGCCGCGTTGGTCGCGACGCTGCCAATAGTAAGCGTAGTCGTCCCCTTTACCCCGTTGATTGTCGCTTCACAGGAGATGCTGTACTGCCCAAAGGGAGCATTCCACGTCACAGTAGGAGAGGCGACGGCGTGATCTGAAAATGACACCGTGAGCGGTGGAGCGCCTTGTTGCCGCCACTGGTAAGAGTCCGCAGCGGTGCCCGCGCAGGTTGGCGTGAATGTCGCGCCGGAGCGAACGCTGCGTTCTTCGCCCATCATCGGGACTACTGGCGTGGACGGGTAGGTTGGCGCTCCGGTCATCGTCAGATTTAGCGCGGTGGCGCTGCTATCGGTGCCGCCCCCTTCGAACTCGTAATCAAGAAGGTCGCCGCCCACCACGTTCGTCGGCATGGCCGAGTTGCGCGTCACGGTCGTAGAGTAAACGCGGAGCCATGCTAGCCCCGCCGGAACGCCGCCCCCGCCTCCGCCGTTGTGGAGAACATCCAGAGGCGTGTTGTTTAGGCTGATAGTCCCTGCCGTAGTCGCCACAAACTGCCCGCCGTTGTAAGTTGATCCGGACGAGGACCACGCCTCGATACTCCACATCGTCGTATTCCATTGGACTCGAACGATCACGTCCGTTTGGCCTGCCGGGATAGTGGCGCTTATCGTAGGAGATCCGGCGTCGTAGAAGTTGACGCACGAAATAGTGCTCACATTGTGCGAGCAAAGCAGGCTTCCCAGGTCTACTATTCTCCCGGTGCTGGTCCAGTCGTGGATACGGAACTCGAAGCGGAAGGTGGTTCGAGCGGTCCAGGCGGCGGTGTTGGGCAGGGTGGCCCCGCCGTACTTCCCCGTCGCCCCGAGGAGGGAGCGATAGTTCGCCCCCATCAGCGGGATCGACATGAGTAATAGGAGTAGGGTTCGCATTAGTAGATCACCCGCCAAGCGTAGACATCCGCCGCGTCCTTCGCGCATATTTCGTAGCTGTCTTTAGTGGCCGCAGCCGAGAACGTAAACCACGCGGTTCCGCGAGCGGCAAGAGCGCACGTCGGCTTTGAGCCTGGGTTGGCTACGAGTCGGACGCCTCCCTCTCTTGGGAAGATGGCCGATTGGCTAGTGTTAAATGAGCCATCCGTGTTGTGGGCGATGGACAAACCCAATAAGTGATCGACCCCAATCACCGAGCAATTGCCCGAAACGGAGCAGACGCCGTACCCACCCGCTGGGAAGTTCGATCCATTGATCATCATCCCTGGAGCCGCGTTAGCCATGAGCGCCATTGCTCGAAATTGATTTACTCCACCTTGTTGGTAATTGAACCAGTTGCCAGTAAACCCGCCGCCGGAATGGTTGATCCCTTGATAGGTTCCGCTGGCATGTCCGCCGACCAAGGCGATACCCTGCCCGACCGCCGCCCGCGTGGCGCTGGCCGTTGGGACGGTGCCGAATAGGATCTCGCCAGCGTTTGGCCTGCTCGTATTTTCCAACCCGCCAAGCGCCCCGGCGTTGTTGTATTGCAGATTGCCGCTGGATCCACCCGCCGCCGTGCCTCCACCGTCACCGACGACATTGAAGGTAGTTCCGTTGTAGTAGATCAAGGTGCCACGGTTTGCCGGGATATCACCGTCGGCAAGAGCCGCGCCCGCACGGTTGAGAATTGAAGTGACCGCAAGCCCGTCTACTGCAATCGTAGCCACTCCGAGATTGGCAGTATCCGGGTCTAACCGAATCACCATTCCCCGCGTGTACGCCGTCACGGACGGGTTCATGGCGACGGCATAGGCATCGGTGCCGGTGATGGACCGCCCGTACACAGCGGCCCCGGATTGGTCGTTGGCAAGAGTTTGCGTTACCGCCGGGTTGATAGAGATTTGAGTGCCGACGACTAGAATACCTGTACCAGCCGTCACCGCGCCCCCGCACGCCTTGTACGTCTGATCTCCGTACAGGCATGTCGTGCTGTTCGCCGTCCCGCTGCCGAGATTCGCCACAGGCACCAGCCCGGTCAGCTTAGATGCCGCGAGTGCAGAGATCCACGCGGGGTTCGAGTAGGTCGCCGTTGTGTCCGCCGCGTTGGTCACTTGGGACGCGGTGTAGTCCCCGGAGGCGGCGACGACCGCGCCCGTGCGCCCGAATACACTAGTCACCCCACCACCGCCGACGAGCGCCCAAGCGTACGTCGTCGCCCCCGTGTTCTGGCAGACGTACAGGGTCGAGTTCGTTGTCGCCGCGTTGATCCGCGAGTACCGCTTTCCGACGTCTTGTGAGGACTTGCACCCTGTCGCTGTCGGGGCACCGTTTTGGCGAAGGTCCCACGCAGTCTGTCGCGGGGCTTGCGCGAACGCCGCGATTGGGATCAAGAGCAGCAGGTATCTCATTACGATTGGAACTCCAAGATGAAGTCGAGGTTCACGCTGCCGGTGCCGACCGTCTGCGCCAGCTTCAATGCCAGAATCTGCCTGTTTGATTGGAAGTCGACCGAGGTAGTGGCGTCGGTCATATCCGAAAACGGGAGCCAGCGAGTGATCGCGCCGACCGTGCCTACGTCCTGATAGCTATAGGACAGGGTGTAGGTAGCCGTGCCGGTGACGGTTGTGGCGAACGTCAAGACGGTGCTCGCCGCCTGCGGGGCCGGGGTCATCTGCCCGGTAAGGAGCATGGACGACTCGGTGACCCCGGAGGTCGCAATGCTGATAATCCGGCGGATGTTGTTAGGCATTTATTTCTTCTCTTTCGACGGCGACGGCGTGGGGGCGGGGGCGCAGATCGGATCGCCCTTGTCGTTGACGATTAGCTTGGTCGCTTTGCACACTTCGGCCATCTTAGCTACGGCGTCTTGCAACTCGGCGTCAGCCTTGACGAGCTGGAGGTTAATGGTCGCCGACTTCGCCGCCGCCTTGAAGTAAGCCTCCCGATGCGCCGGGGTCACTTCAGCCATGAGGGGGAGGGCGGCTAGGAACAGGAGGTAGCGCATTACTGCACAGCCCCCGCAACCGCCGCATCCTTAGTGGCCGTCGCCGCCGCTACGGGAGCGGTGAGCGGCGCGTAAGTATCGACGATCTGCCGCAGGGTTGCCACTATCATCGCCTTGCCGAGCGCGTTAAACGTCCGGTACTTCATCTCGGTCACCGTCGCCCCGGTAGCGTATGCCGCCGCCGTGGAGCCGTTGACGGCGCGGGTTACAGTGAGCACTTTGCCGACCTTCGCCGTGACGAGCATATGCTCGGTTCCGATGGCGATCACAGCGTTGGCCCCGATGCCTACCGAGACGTCCACCGTGATCGTGGTATCGGCAAACAGGACCGGCGCGGTGACGGTGGTGATGGTGCCCGTGCCTTGCCCCGCCATCCAAGCGATGAGCGCGGCGGACCCGGTGGCGTCCAGGGTGACAGCGGGGGCGTTGATGGTGGTGGTCTGCGCGAGGCCGAGGCCCGCGACGAGGAGGAGGGAGAGGGTCAGGTTAATTAGCATAAATTCTCCAGTTGGTTCCGTTGCTCCACACGAGCACGGTGTTTGCACCGCCGCCTGCTACGGTTGTGCTGAGGGTGGTTACGGTGGCGTCACTTACCGTGGCGATCATCCCGGCGTTACCGGATGCGGCGGGGAGCAGTGCGACGGTCGAGGCTACGTTGCGGGTGCCTTTGAGGTAGAGCATGCCGGAGGCGTTCGCGGCGGTCGTGCCGACTTGGAGGATTCCGGCGGCGGAGCGGGATAGGGTTAGGTCTTTGGCGGCGGTTGCGTTTGTAGTAGCCGAAAACGATAATAGCGTAGTGCTCTTAAAGTCTAAGTTGGAAGCGAAGAAGCCATTAACTCCGCCATCTATAGCAAGGGCCGTACCATAAACATAGCCGACGCTTGTCACTCCCCCCAACTCCGTCCCCGCGCTATTCTGCCAAGTCTGGAGGTTCCCCGCCTGCCCCGCGCCTGCGCGGACGACGAGGGAGGTGGAGCCCGTGGTGGCGATGGGGTTGACAACGGTTACTGTACCGCCCGTGCTCACAGAAAAAAAACCATTACCGGATGTATCACCAATACTAAACGGCTGCGAGCCGGAGAATCGCAATACGGGAGCATTGGAATATGCGCCAAGAATTATTGATGCCGTGTTTGTCGCTGTTCTTGCGATGGTAAAGGTACTGTCAACAGAGGCTTGCGTGAACGTTCCACTCCCCGCGACCTGCAACTTATTCACCCCGTCGTCGGTGGTCGTGCCGAGGAGGAGGTTGCCGCCGGTAATATAACTCGCTCCGCCAGCGTTGAATAGATTCACCAATGAACCGGCAGAGGTGTATTGGTAAAGCCGTGCACCACCAGCATAATCAATAGTTGTCCTGCTGTTGTTGGAACCGGCACTACCCCACTGCGTAAACGTCGTGCCAGCACTCCCCTGCATAATGATGCGTGACGTGTTATCCGTCGAGCTATTTGATCTTCCCGCTTGGAGAACAATATCTCGATTCGCCCACAGTTGGAGGTCGTTGGGCTTGGTCGCGGTGTCGGATGATTTAGCCCAAAGGTAAGAATAGCCCCCTGCGGGAACTACATGCGCTCGCAACTCACGCACGAAAACGGCTTGATCTTCAATCGACCAAAAAGGAATCGTTGTTCCGTCACCTACGAACCCAATACCATTGGAATTTACATGGAACCATGGATCAATCGCGCCGTTCGCAATGGAAAGCCCGTAACCTGGGGCAGTCCCCATGTTGATTCGGAGACGGTATGCGTCTTCTGATCCGGTCGTACCAGCCCCAGTAGGAGAACCTAGTTTGAGCCTGCCGGATGCCGCTGTATAAGCGAGATCTGCGTTACTCCCCGCCACCCCCGCCGCAGTGCCGTAGAGCACCTGCCCAGCGGCGACAGCGGAGGCCCCACCGACCGCGCCGCCGGAAGGGGCGCTGGCTGAACCAATCAACTCCCATGCGTAAGTTCCTACTCCGCTGGCGGAGCAGACGTAGAACGTGCTTGCGGTAGCCCCGCCGTCCTTCCGCGCCCAAACCCTGCCGACGTTATTCGCGTTCGTACACTGCGCCGCATTTGGAGCACCTGGACCGGCGACGACCGAGACCGCCGCTCGGAACTGGCCCCATAGCGGAGCACTCACTATAAGAAAGATTAATATCTTCATTAGAGCCCCATCTGGATTGCAACTGCCGCGACGCTACCCGCGCCGGAGGCTTGGCTCAGCCGGATCGCCGTGACGGGCGCGGTGAACTCGACGATGCCGGTGATTGCCGAGCCGCTCATCATCGGGTGGTCCTGCCACGTCCCCCCGGCTGGGGTGTACGCCGCCGCCTGCACGTTGTCGGAGGTGAACTGTAAGCTGAAGACGACCGTGCCCGTCACGACGGCGTTAACCGACACGTTAAACGGGTACGTGCCATGCACGTTAAGGGGCACCACGTTAGACGTGGATACCCCGCTCGTTCTCATCGTCACGGGTGCGCTCATTAGAAGACCACCGTACCCAGCGAGTACAGCGTGTAAGCCTCCGCTCCAGCCGTGACGTTCGTAAGCACCGCCAAGAACCCGCGCATGTTGTTCTGTGCAATCGTCATCGTCCCGGAGAGCGTCGCGCCCGCCGCAGTCGTAACCGTGATCGTCTCAGCCGCTCCGGCGTCGTTGCGGATAATGATGTCAAACGAGGTGCCGACAACCGCGCTCGGGATCGCGGCAACAAGCAACGCCGCAGTCGGAACCGTGTCCGCTCTGCCAAGGCCGCTGGGGTTACGGAGGATAAGCCCCCCTTTGAACTGCGCGGCGGTGTAGGCGACAGCCGACGCCGTTGCGATCGACGTAACCGTGGCTAGCGGGAAGATGTTTGATGTGGTCGCTAGGACGACGCCCGTCCCCTGCGTGGCAAGGGGCATGGATACGTTGTCGGTAGCGGTATCTGAATAGGCCGCGAAGCCGGTTTGTGAGCGGATTCTTCCGCCAAAGCTGGTGGTAGACATGTAAAATTACTCCTTCTGGGAAGTTTGCCCGCCGAGTCTCCAGAACGTCTGCGCTATGCAGTCGCGGCGGGTGGGGCTAAAGGGTTAAGGGGCGGACATGCCGCCCCTTTGGGTAACTACGCGCCAGGGCTAGAGAAGACGGCCAAGGGGTCTGACCACCCGGCCGACCACCTACTCGAAAGCTTGAACAACAGGTTCCCCGTGTTGAAATCGCCCTCTTGCTCCAACTTATCGGCACGCCGAGTAAAGTGGGTCAAACCGTTTTGGACATCGGTCTTGATCACCCAAGCGTTGGTGTCGGTGAAGTAGTTGCAGACCATGCTGCCTTTCGGGAACATGTTCGTGGACTGGATGGCGTTGATGTCGTTGTTCGCCGTGCCGGTCGCGAGGACCGTTTTGAGCAACCGCTCAACCGTCCAACTGAGGTCAATGGGATGCAGCAATTGCTGGGGCTTGGCATTGATCTTCAGACCCGCGTCGTCGGTCCAGTTGCCGATCTGAATACGGGCGTTGTTGAGCGACGTCTCGTTGAGGTCGGCCCCGGTGGTCGGACGATTCGAGTTCACCCCGCCGTTACGGAGCGGATGAGCCGTCGAAAAGAGGGTCACGCCGTCGCCGCCAAGGAACCCGGCAGAGAAGCCGTTGTTGATGACGTTGGCGTGGACGATCTCTTTGGTTTGCGACATCGAACGAGCGCAAGCCTTGGTGTACTGAGCCCCGACTTTGGCGTAGAGGTTGTCTTCGATCGCTTCCTCGGTGAGGGAAAAGGCGATGGAGTAGACCGTGTGGGTGTACTGACTGGAGTAGCTTTCGCCCGCCGTCGAGTACGTGATCCCAGCGCCTTCGCCTCGGGCCGTCGCAAGACCAAACCCGGCGATTTTCAAGACTTGCTCGAACGAGCGGTCAGAGGTTTCAGAGTCGAAGTACTTGGACCACTGCTCCGGGTATTGAGCGTAAGCATTGCCGTATACCGCTTTCAGCCCCGGCAAGAGCTGTTTCTGCATTTGTGCGCGTGTGATTGGCATGACTTAGACTCCTAGGATGTTGCGAAGCGCGTGGACGTTCTGGTTGTACGTTATAACTACGTCAGTGAAAGCATCGCCAGCCAAGTTTCCAGGGCCAGGGACGATCCCCACAATACGGAATCCCAACGTGTTCGTGGTGTTGACGCTAGCCGCTTCCAACTGCACCGCCGAGGTGCCGAAGGTGGCATTCCCGGTAAAGTTCTTGATCGCAGCGTTCTTGCCAATTGCCGTAAGGGCAACGGGGCCGTCCGCTTGCACTCGGAAGAACAGTTCAGGGTTGTTGGAGATCAACATGGTGATCGGGCCAAAGGCGGTGAACGAAGTAAAACCACCAGCCGGGAAGGTGTTGGCGTTTACGAGTTGGCCTTGGGCGTTGAAGTAGTTGACGCCGACGAAGACCCCCCAAGGGGTGTTTGCGTTGCGTGTGGTGGTTGGGGAAGCGCCGATGGGGGTGATGACACCCGCATTGACACTGACCAGCTCACCTTCAAAAAAAGCCGTAGCGCTGTTGGCGGTGAGCGTCAGCTCTTGGAGTAGACCAAGAGGCGAGCCCCCGTCGAGCCGAAACGGTCTGAGACCGTAGGGCGAGGAAGTTGTTGCCATTAAAAATCTCCGTTATCGTGGAGAAAGTCGGGCTATTCAGAATCAGGGCTAAACGAAATTGGCTTACCGCGAGTAACGCTCGTCCGAGTATCCACTTTGGCTGTGCCGCCGGTGCCGAACGTATCGACTCCCGCCATTAGGCTATTGGTATCTTGTTGCGTCATAGCGCCAAGAGACCGGAAGTATTCGTCGCGCTCTTGCGCGATTTCTTCGGGCATGTAGCAGAGCATGAGGCCCTGCGAAACAATATCGCCCTTGCCAGAGTGCCCCGACAATCGGCCAGTGACCTCTGGGTAATCTTCAGCTTTGCAAGGGATCCAGCCATCGCCGATGTTGCGAGACATATTTGACGTAGCCTCAGCCCCGGCGACCAGCACCGCGCAATAGCGGTGGCGGCGGTCAGGCCGATAGTTTGGGTCAGGCAGGAGGCTTGCTGGCTTCCAGCGACCACGAGGCGGCTCGTTCTCACGGGTCTCATTTGCACGTATGGGACGTGTTAGCGTGGTGCTCATTGGGGATTTTCCTTGATGTATTCGGACCAATAATCTTTGTAAGATAGCCCCAAGTCGCTGGCAAGTTTTGCCTGTGACGAAGTGAGCTTCATGGTCTTTGCACCGTTAGGTGAGGCGCTGTTGCTAATCCGGTTCCCGCCTACCACAGCGGAGGCGACCCTGGGGGAACTGGATGCAGATCGTTGGGATGCCGGTTGGCTTCCTACTAGGTCTGGGAAGTACTGACGCATAGCTGCGTCAAGCTGATCATAACATTCTTTTGAACTGGCCGTGTACCCAGCTTGCGAAAGAGCAATTTCGTGCGCGATAGCAAAGTCGCGGGCCTTGGGGTTGGTGCGGAGCCAGTCGTTCCGGTCGATCCAATCCTGGCTCACCGCATCAATTTCAATGGCGGGTTGGGACGGCTCAGCCGGTTGGAACTGAGGCATCTCCATGCCCTGATGCTGCGGCGGCGACCACGTTTCGAGGTTGCGGCGTTCGGCGGCTACGGCACCGATCTGAGCGATGGCGTCGGCCTCTGCTGCCGTGTCGGCGGACTCGCGGGCGGCGGTGAACTTGTGCTGCAACGCAACGGCTTGGGCGGTACGGTTGCCAATGGCCTCGCGCTTGTAGTCTTCCTGGAGAGCGTTGAGCTGCGCCGCCGCTTGCTGATGCCGCTGGACGGCGACTTGAGCAAGACGGACGGCCTCAGTGGATCGGCGCTCTGCCTGCTCGGATCGGCGATCGGCTTCGCGACGCTCGAATGTCAGGCGGTCCATCCTGGTTTGTACTGTTCGGCTATAGGTCTCGCCGATATTGGCCTTTACTGGCGCGGGGTCAGGCGCGGCCTCCGCTTCCTCTTCGACCTCTACTTCTTGCTCCTGCTCGTCAGGGAGTACTTCGATCAGTTCTTCTTCCATTTACTCGGCCCTCCGGATAGATGCTGGGTCATGCACGATGGCCTCTACCACGTCATCTGCGATGATGCGGTACTCTTTCTCCTCGTGCAGGTACCGTGTGCCGGTGTAGCTCCGGATCAAGACGGTATCGCCGACCTTACAGCGGGCGGTGCCGCGCCGGTATGGCTTGCTGGCGTCCACGTTCCAGAAGCAGTCAGGTCCCATGGCGATGACTTTCCCGAGCTGGGTAGCCATGGTCTCCCGCGTGTGCTTCTCTTCGGGGACGTAAAGAGACCCGATTTGCTTCGGGGCTTGATACATCTCCAGCACGATATTATAGCCCTGCGGGATAACTCCACCGACGGGGGCTGCTGTAGTTGGGTTCACTGATGATCTCCTTTGGATGTTAGGGAGTGCGTCATTCCGCCTCCATTGCGTCTTTCATTGCCGCGTCGTAGATTTCCATCACGACGTCAATGCCTCGGACCAAGCCGCACATCGACTTGTAATGCTCGTAACTGAGCCCGCCCTTGCATATCTCTTCCCGCATCTCGTCCTGACGGGAGCGAACGTCTTTCCTAAAGTTCTCCATTGTCGGGGCCTCCCATCTGCTCAATACGGGCCAGGATCTCGGCGATCTGTGCCTTCATCTTCTGCATCTCGGCTTGTTCCATCGGGGCCTTCAGCTTCGTCTCGGCAAGGAACTGTTGGTTGCGGTCGAGTGCGGAGTCTTGCGACATCCGCTCCTGCGACTTGATGCGCTCCATCTCGACGTCGGCGCGGGTCTTGGTCGCCGCTTGCTCCGCTTGGATGCGGGCCGCGTCGGCTTGCGCCTTCTGGTCGAGCTTGGCCTTGTCGAGTTGCAGCTCAGCCTGCTGGAGTTGCAGGACCGGATCTTGCGCCTTCTGCTGTGCGTCGGCTTGGGCCGCTTCGGACTTGTTCTTGGCGCTTAGCTTCTCGGCGGCTCTGGCAATCGCAAACGATAGCTGCGACTCGATGTCTCCGGGGAGCACTTGGTCCAAGCCGGGGAGCGGGACCCCTAGTTCCATTTCGATCTGCGAACGGTAGAGGTAAGCGTAGTGCTCCGCGATGTGTGCCTGCGCCGCTGCAAATATAGCGTTTGCTTGCGGGTTCTGCCCCATTGCCGCCGCTGTTGCCGGGTCTTGGATAAACGCGGTATGGACCGCGATGTGGGCTTTGTGCTCCTGCCACTCAAAAGCCTTGACAGGCTTGATCGTGACGATAGCCATGTTCTCCACCACGGGGTCCATCGGCTTGGCCTCATCCTTGTTTGGGATGATGAGGTCGACGTCTTTGATGCCAGCCACGGTAAGCATCTGCCTGTGAAGCTGCTTGAGGTCGTAGATTTGCGGAGCCATCTGCGATAGCTGGACGGCCATCTGGTACAGGGTGATCCGCTGGGACATCGTGGCGGCGTTCGGATCCGAGACAGGAACGATGTCCACTCGGTTGTCGAAGTCCGACCGTTTGATTGATCGGGTGCCGCCCTCAACGTCGTACTCGTATTCGTCAGGAGTAAAGTCGCGGATGACGCGGACAAGGATCTTGAACTCGTCGTGCATCGAAGCATGAAGCCGCGCTTGGATAGCCGACATCACCTTCAGCGCCCGTTCCATGACCGCGAGGGTGGTCCCGACCGGAGCCTGCGCCCCGATGTCGCCAATCTCTACGTCGGCGATGGAGCCAAGACGACGCCCATTCTCTTCAACAACGCCAAGAAGTTGAAGCAGGACCGCCGACGGTTCCTTGTAGGGGAGAGGGAAGAAGCACTCAGACAGCTTGCGGTTGTCGAGCAACTCCATGTTGCGCCACTCGCCGGGTTTGTGCGGGGAGTTGTCAATCTTGCTGCGGAAGTTCCCGGTCGTGTAGCCAGCGGGGAGATTCGCCAGCGTACCAGCGTCGATCAGTTGCCGCTCAATGGCGGTAGCCGCTTCCGCCGAACCGCCGATCAGGTGGAGCAGGCCGTAGGCATACGCTCCGAAACCGGGGATGAAGTGGTACTGGGCGTAATGGAGGATCTTTTCAAACTTCGGATCGTCAGCGGCCCAGTTGCGGCGAATAGCCAGTACGGTTCCCGACTTCGACAGCGTGACCACGTAGGGGCGGGGGACGCCATCCGTATCACCAAGCGAGGAGTAGGGGATGTCAATGTCGACGTGCGACTCATAGACTTCCTGGATATCGCTCGTCGGCCTTTGGTCGTGCTGCTGGTTGATATCGTCGATTTCCTGCTGGAGATCAGTGGGCGTATCGAACTCGTTGATAACGATATCCCGGTAATAGCCGATGGACTGGAGTCGTCGCAGTTTCCCGTGGAACAGGTGGAGGATCTCGGTGTAGCGGGGGCAGGTCGCGAGAGAGGACGCCCCGTAAGGCATCAGAAAGTCTTTGGCTGGGATATACGATGCGGCGGGACGGTCGAATACGGGATCGGGGTAGACCTTGCGAAACGCCGCGCCGAATACGCAGAGGCCGAAGAGCAGCTTCTCTGTATCCGTTCGGTAATCCGTCATCTCCTCGGTCAGCGTGAAATTGACTTTATCCTGAACCCGTTCGGCTTGCTCTTGGCGTTCCTTTGTCACGCGGCCAACGATTTTCGACTTCGCTGGGCCTGACGCCGGGAATATCTCCATGATCGCGTTCGACTGGAAGCGCACGGTCGCCTCGGGCATCATTGTGCTGACGAGGCCACACGCGCCAGCCCAAGGATCGCTGGGGTTTTGTGGCTTGAGGCCGAGTAGCCGAAGACCGCTTTCGCACCCGTCGTACCAGTCGGCGCGACCGTTACGGTCGTCTTCAATGGCGGCGAGAAGATCGTTACTGATGGTCAACAGAACGTCATCAGGCAGGTACTCTGCCAGATTGGCCTCATGCACGTCCATCGCGCCGTCGTCAACTTGTCCCGCAATTTGGATGATCTCGATTGAGCCATCCGCGTTCTCAATCACCTCTTCCGACCCCGGCGTATCCTCTTCGACCACGATCTCAACTTCCGCTTCCGGCGGTGGTGGTCTGTTGAGATCGTAGGGATTGCGCTCAAAGATTGACATTTAGGTTTTGGGTTTGATTTCGAGGTACAGCGCAGCGGGGGGGGTGATGAGGGCCAATGCGACGTTGACGTTGCGGGTATTCCCCTCGTACTCGTCTTCTTTCTTCTCGCCGTAGACGAGATGGTAGTTCGCAGGGGATCCTGTCGGGAACCCGTCGTCAATAAGTTCCTTGGCCGGGGTGTGGTTCGCGACGGTGCCCATCATCCCGGAGGGGATAGCCACGATCTGCGACGGATAGCCGATCTGCGGCCACTCGCCGATGATCTTCATCGCAAGGCTCAAGGCTTGCGTATACGTGGCCAGTTGGTTAGGGTTGATCCCGTCGTAGTACCGAATGTACTTTGCCAGAGCAGCGGATGCTTTTGCGGTTTCCATTGTTCACAGTATAAGCATTTTTTATGCTGGCATCACTAAACATAATTATCGCACTCCCCAATAATACGATCGGGACGGTTCTTGATAGCTGTCTTCCTCCTCCTCGCTCTCCTCTGAGGGCAGTGCAATCAGGCCCCCATTCCTGAATCGAATCAGCGCCATAGACACGGTATCCACGTAGTCGTCGTTCTGGCCGCGTGGGAACAGTGCTACTTCATCAATGACCGTTTCGGCCCAGTCTCGCGGGGCGTAGTAGACCATGCCGGAGTAGAACAGATCCGCTACGGAGTTCAGTCGCACCATTTTGTCCCCCGTTTGCCAGCTTGGCGTGTAGGCCGAAAGAGGAATCCCGTCGCGGCGGAGCTCCTGAATAAGCGGCGTACCTGTGGCCTTGGCCTCAACCATGATGCAGTCGGGCTTGAGTGCCTTGTACTTTTCCTTAACTTTACGCTTGAGGTCGGGAAACTCGACCTGCCCCCGCCATGCGTCAAACAGAATCAACGCTCTCGTTGCGTTCCCCTTATCATCGTGCGTCATGAAAACGCCCCAAGTCGTGCAGGCGCTGTAGTCGGATACGGTCTTTTCAGAGAACGCCGTGTCCCAAGCCTGGATGATGAACTCGCAGTGGGGCGGCTTCAGTTCATAGTCAATGGTCCCGTCATCCCGTTCACCCCATGCCTTCCAGTCCGTCCGCTTGATAATAGAGGACGTTTCCGAGGTCGGGTTCTGCATGTACTGGGCCTGCCAGCGCCAGGACGGCATTTCGTTGCGGAGGGTCAGCAGTTCACTGACCGGCCAGCGCTGCGGCCACATCGAGATCCATCGTGGCTGGCCGTCCTCGTCAACGAGCTTCGCCCCTCCCTCGTCCTCTTCCTCAAATAACGCTGGGAGTTCTATCACCTCCCACTTCTCGTTCTTTTTGTCGGCCTTCATCTTTTCGAGGATGCGGCCTGTCAGGTCGAACGGTGCCCAGCGCTGCATCACCACGATGATTGATACGCCAGGGTGACAGCGGGACCGGGTTTGCAGGAACCAGTTGTAAACTTTCTCGAAGTCTTCCTTCGATGGCATGACGTTGGGGCCACCGCCCGAGATCACCGACTGCTCGGCGTGGGGGTCGTCGACGATGAGCAGGTCGGCACCGAACCCGACAGCGGACCCAGTGGTGCCGATGCCGTAGTAGTAGCCCCCCTTATTTGTCATGAACTTTGTCTTCGCCTTTGAGTCGACGCTCAACGAGACGTTGCTGAAAATCTTCGAATACGTTTCCGAGTTGATCGTGTTGCGAACAGACGAACCGAACTTCTCCACAAGGTCCATTTTGTTTGACCCTTGGATGATCTGCTTCTCCGGGTGCTTGCCGATGTACCAACTAGGGAACATATGCGACAGGCAGACCGACTTGCCCATCCGGGGTGAGATGTTGACGATGGCACGGACGGGCTCGCCTCGGTCAATCCGCTGAAATATCTTAGCCAGAACATTGAAGTGCTCACCCTCCAAGAACGCCTCGCCGAAGCACGTCGGCCACATATGCCGCGTGTACTCCATGAAGTCCAGCCGACACTTCGCCCCCGTGTAAATCTCTTTGAACCGCTGCTGCTTCTGGACGAAATCGGATCGCTTCTCAGGCGTCAGCTTGGCGAGTTGCACGTCAATATCGACGCCCCGCAATTGCTTGGTAAGCTGCTCGCGCATTGCCTCCACGTCGGCTACAGTCTTGCGATCAATCTCGTCTTGGGTGAGTTTAGCGGGAGGCTTTGGTTTTTTCACGGGCACACTTCACTTTATCCGAAATAGGCATTGACAGGAGCGTAGAATGCGTATACATTACTTTCATGGCTGTCGCGAAATCTACAAATTTACTAGTCAGGATCTCACCAAAAGCGCACTTGGAGTTGAAAGTTCATGCGGCCAAGCGAGGGGTCACGATGGTAGAGTTTGCGAGCGCGGCGGTGCTGGCTGCTATTGCGGCAGGCAAGAAAGGGTAATTGATGCTTCGAGGCGCGGGCGCTCCGGTGCCTGGGCTTGGGGGCATCACCCCAACACGTCAGGGTCCGCTCTGACTATCTCAAAACCTGAAAGGACGTAGAGAAGCGAACAACTCGGAGGCCAACGCCCGAGCTATCGAAAGCCGCAAGGCACGTTGGGAAAAATAAAATGCTCACCTACGACGACGCAAAACACGAATACCGATTTGATGGCCAGCGCATCGTGAGCATCACGCAAGCCATCGCCAGCGGCGGGTTGACCGACAGCCGCTGGTACAACGAGGTAGCGACGTGGCGAGGCTCTGTGGTTCATGCGTGTTGTGAGTACGACGACCAGGGCGACTTGGCAGAGTCGACAGTACCTGATGACGCGGTTGGCTATCTGGCCGCGTGGCGGGCGGCAAAGCAAGCGCTGGAAGTGAAGTTCACCGAGGTCGAGCAGTTACACTACCACCCCATCTACCGCTATGGCGGGAGGCCGGATCGCTTCGGGGTTCTGCCTAATGGCGACCGCGTAGTGATTGAGTTAAAGACCGGACAATCCGCTAAATGGCACGCCGTACAACTGGCGGCACAGGCCAACTTTCTGCCGGACCCGCGCACCGTTCGGCGGTTTTCGGTGATCCTCGGCAACGACCGCAAGTTCGCTATGCACGAGTACACCAAGGCCGCATATTCAACCGACTGGCAGTGCTACTTAGCCTGCCTGTCCATACACAACTGGAGGGGAATCAATGGAAGTAATTGAAGCAGACAAAGCGTCACTGGCGCTATCGTGGCCCGAAAAGGCCAAAGGGATCATCGTCGTAGACCAAGCAGGGTACGATGTAGCCGTTGAAGTTGGCCGTGGGGTTGTCGCTCTACGCAAGGAGATCGAAACTCAGTTTGCCGAGCCAAAGAAGAAAGCGAACGAAGCTCACAAAGCCATCACGGCGATGGAGAAGCGGTACCTTGACCCGCTTGTAGAAGCTGAGTCGATACTGAAGGCTTCGATCCGAACCTTCACCGCCGCGCAAGAGCGCATCCGCTTGGAGAACGAACAGCGACTCCGGGCCGAGCAAGCACGGATGGACGAAGAAGCCCGCATCGCCGCCGCTATCGAGGCAGAACAGGCCGGTGCCTCAGAGGCCGAGGTTCAGGCGGTTATTGAGGAGCCGACTTTCGTGGCCCCCGTCATCGCCGCGCCGACGTTCAGCAAGGCGGTCGGTACCAGTAATCCGGTGACGTGGAGTGCCGAGGTGTTCGACATGAAGCAGCTTTGCTCCGCTATTGCGGCTGGTCGGCAACCCGAAGCCTTGGTCGCCGCCAACCAACCCGCTCTCAACAAAATGGCGGTGGCTCTCAAGTCCGCCCTATCCATCCCCGGCGTCAAGGCTGTATCGACGACGGTCGTCCGCTTTCGGTAACTATTATGAACCCAACACAAGCAGCGGCACCGCCGCAGGCAGTACAAACCAACGCCTCGTTGCTCGACAACATCACCGACGAGGCTATCCGTCGAGAAGCAGACCTTCTCCGCATGGACGTCTTTGAGGCCGAACGGCGCAGCAAGGCAACGGGTGTCCCCGCTCCACAGTTAGAGCTTAAGTACAGCTACGGGCGAGACTACGGCTTCAATAAAGCCCAGTCCGCCGAGTTCATCCATCTAATCCCGCAAGGGCAGATCCTAGTCCCCAAGTTGCACTACAAAGGGCGCATGGTGATCCTTCGTGCTCACGGGTACAACTGGAGGGTCGTCCAGCACGATGACAAGACTTGCGAGTACGCATTCTACCAAGGGAACGAAGTGCTGACTCGTGCCGATGGCAAGCCGCTGGTTCTGAAGTACACGTTTGAAGATGCCATGAAATCAGGCTTGGTCCAAAAGTCGCGGGGCAAAGATGCCAAGGCCGACACAAAAGGAACCTACGACCTTTTCTCGCAAGAGATGCTGATGGCTCGGCTGATGACGCGGTTCCATTCGTTCCACGCTTCCGATGCTATTGGGTCGGCTATCGGGGATGAAACTGATCGGTTGTTCAGTAGCGTTATCGAGGCAACGGAAGAACGCATGGCAATGCCGCAACGTGCTTCTGAGTCAGTGCAAGAAAGCGTAATCGTGGCCGAAGAGGTGGCCCAGTAATGGCAGACGCAAAGCATTCAGGGAACGTTGAACCCGACGTCGAATACATTGGGTTTGTACTCGGCGCAAAGACAGAGAAGCTGGTTAAGAAAGACGGATCAGCCTCCTACGCGCTCAAGTTTCGGCTAGGGGCGATGGTTGACGCAGCCGCAGGCTGGGTTGAAGGGAACAAGATATGGATCGACACCCAGCTATGGCTGACGCCAGCTGCACAAGCGGCAACGCAGAAGCGTGTAGCCGAAGCGTTCGGAATCTCAGTTGAAAGCCAAGATCGGGACTTCTTTGCCGAGCCGAACAAGCTGTTGTATAAAAAACCATGTCGGTTCACGACAGGAACCGAGACTTACAACAACATTTCCAAGATCCGCGTAAAGTGGATCAATAACATCGACCCGCCGAAGCGCACCGAGGTCGTAGGCATCACCGACAACGATCTCGATGTGATCCTGTCCCGCGTCGCGCCAAGCGTTGCAAGCGTGCCCGACATGAACTTCAACGGGCCGGAACCGTTCTAACCACACAACACCAACCCCCGCCTTGCTTAGGCGGGGCGCGAGGAGGAGAGAGATGGAAGATAACGTAAAAGATTTATTCTCGCAGGCTCAGAAGGCTGAAAACAAACGCATGGATGCCATATTTCAGTCGCTTGGTTACAACGATGTCGTCCTGGTTGATGGACGTCCGGTTGCATTCGTTCCGCCGTTGAACGGCGAGTATCGGCTGTTTCTGCAAAGCATGTTGGTGATTAATGAGCGCATCGCTTCGGCGCTGGAAAAGATGGCGGGTGGCAAATGACCGCCGCCTTGCCGGGGCACGAAAAGGAGAGATAGATGGAAAGTTACGTTATAGAAAAAGGGATACCGATCCCAAAGGCGAGAGCCAACACCTTCACGGGCTTAATCAGGAGTATGTCGGTCGGAGATTCGGTTGTCGTAGATGCCAGTAAAGGTCTAACCCTATCAAACGCCGCTAAAGCGGTCGGCGTCAAATTGAAGAGCCGCACATTAGGAGACGGAATGCGCAGGGTTTGGAGGGTCGCATGATTTCCTACCTCCTGACCTTCATTCCCCTTGGGGCCATCCTGACATTCATTCCCCTTGGTGTCCTCATGCTGATCGTCCTCTACGACAACAAGACGAAGCAAGACGGCCTCACCCTCTGCCTCCTCTGGTTGAGCAAAGCGCTCTACGCCGTGGCCCACGGATGGGCACGGATGAGGCTGGGTATCGTGGCGGCGGTTGGCGCGGCGATGCGCGAGACACGGACGGCTTGGAAGGAGGCAGTATGAGTAAATTCAAACATCACAAATACGTTTACGCAAATCGATTCGCTCCGGCTCATCACTGGGAACTAGTCGGGCCAATTGGGGGGATCCACTTTCATTTCCACGTTCTAAAAGGCTTTCCGGTAACGGCTGGGCTAGAATTCCACCACACAGGAAGATCCCAACGCCAGATTGATCGGGCACCGGATCACATTAGCTGTTCTTTGACTGGCGAGCCTTGCTGGCACGAGGGAACCTCACTGTACGCGACTGAAGACATACTCCCTGTCGTCCTGCCGTTGCTTGAGCGAGGAGATCACGACGGCGTGTTTAGGATTTTAGAGATTGAGTATGAGCAGCACTTCGAAGCGGAGGCAGTATGACGGCACACGAGATTGAGACGAGCGAGGACAGGCAGCGGGCAATTATCGACCGTCGCGAGCGCGAGGCCAACGCCGTCGAGATGGCGGAGCTGCGGCAGAACGCGGATCGGTATCTGTGGATGAAGGCTAACTTATTTGAAGTAGATGGAATGATACGGGCGCTTTGGCGCGGCCACCCGACGTTCGATGCTGCCATTGACGCCGCGATCAAGGCGGGCAAGTAGATGCTAGTCAAATTCACGATGAACAGTGGCGAGACGGTTTGGATTAATCCGGACATGGTAACAGACGTTGTATCTGATAGCTCTGGCGGATCTATGATTTTCGGCGTGACGAATGGACCCGAAGAAACGAACATGCGCTCTGTCCTGGGAACGCCAGATGAAGTTGCCGCGCGGCTGAACGGGGAGGGCAAGCCATGACCCCCGACAACTTCGAGGCGCGGGCGGTCGCGGCGGAGGTGGCGCTGGTGGATATGGCGTCAGCCTGTCGATTTTATTGCGACACGACCGATGACGGATTCGCGCACAGACGCTTGACAAAGGCGGTAGAGGATGCGGAATCTTCCCCCGACCTGACCGCCGCCCGCGAGTTGGTCCGGAAGGCCGGGGAATACGACCGGCTGATGCTGGACTTCGAAGCCCACCCATCTACGGAATTGCTGTCGGCGAGGGCCTCCGTGGCGTACTTCGAAAAAGAGGTGGCGGAACTTCGTTCCGAGCGGGACGCCCTGGCCCACACGGTGGCGGTGCTGCGGGAGGCGCTGGAGAAGGTAATGACCGCTGTGTATGACGGCGAAGGCGATTGCAGTTACGCACAGGAGTGCGCGGCCTGCAGGGCCATAAGAGAAGGCCGTGCGGCCCTTCGCCTCCCCATCCCCGAAGCCGTGAAGATCGCGGCGGCGGAACGGGAGCTTGCCGACGCCGTATTGGAGCGGAATGCGTGGAAGATCGGGGACCTGTTCGTGTCGGTTTCTCCGATAGAGAAGAGGGTCGAAACCGCAATCGACGCACTCAAAGCGGCCCGGGGGGCGGCATGACGCCCGACGAACGTGATGTTCTACACCGGGTAGCCGATGGTCGTCTTGAGCGACCGACCGACAAAGAGGCTGCGGTGGTGGCCCAATGCGCGGCTGACATGTTGGACTCGTTGGCCTCCGAGTTGAAGACGGCCTATCTGGACCTTGATGAAGCTGAACGGAGCCTCGACGCGGCACGGGGCGAGGCGGCTGGGTACAGGGAGGCGCTGGGTAGAATTGCCGTCGAAGTGCAATGCGGTTGCGTTCCGTGCGTTGGGCAGTGTACTTCGTGGCCGGCAATGCAATGTGAGTTTGACGGACGAGTAGAGGTTGCTCGTGAAGCCCTCGCTCTCCCCCTTCCCGAAGCCGTGAAGATTGCGGCGGCGGAACGGGAGAAAGCGGAGGCGCTGGACTGGATTATCGAAAATCATGTCGAGGTCTACTTTCAGAAACTGAACGACGGGTATTCGGTTTGGATTGACGGCAACAATAGCTGGGAGGCCGAAACCGCACTAGCCGCCCTCAAAGCGGCGCGGGGGGCGGCATGAGACATCCATCAGAAGTCACGAAGATGCTTTTCCAAATACAAGAGATAGCGGCGCGTCTTGATGGCTACCGCGTAACCGCTGTCACCCTCCGCGCCCAACTCGCCACGGCGGAAGCGGAGCGGAACACGGCTGAAGAAAT